>JAEEGL012022461.1_pt1 | contig 11459 bp, 10 predicted proteins | sample 9134231 | NCBI WGS metagenome assembly JAEEGL01 (sample SAMN16246548, study PRJNA631951) | gut metagenome | biome: gut microbiome; feature: rumen; material: fiber-attached | host: Bos | place: Iran: Karaj | collected 2018-10
ATTGCAATATGAATAAATATAGGGACGGCTCACGCCATCCCTTGTCTGTATCGGTTCTGTTTATTTAAGTATCTCTCCTATATCTCCGGACTTTATGATAAGGGGTGATAGTTCGTCGTAAGCTTTTGTAACCTTAAGGATTTCCGAGACACGTTGGTTTATATCCTTTTTCTTAAGGCCGAATGTATTAAGATATATACTGTGGATGCCACAGCGAAGTGCTATGGCAATATCACTCTCTATCTCGTTGCCGACCATAACGGTGTCGGCAGGATTAAGGCCTTCTTCTTTAATTAGAGTCTGTAAGAACTCTTTCTCCGGCTTCATGATTCCGTAGTCAGATGATATATATATCTTATCAAGAATTTCATTGAGGCCCGTCTTCTCAATCTCAGGCATGGTGTAAGAACGCTGCGCATTGGATAACAGATACAGCTTACAGCCACGTTCTTTAAGTGCATTAAGGGTAGAGAAAGTATTCTTATAGGTTCTTACATAATCTGTTGAAGCGGTTCTGAACAAACTGGATACACAAATAGCCCAATCACTTGATGCCACAAGTGAAAGTACACCGTCAATATCTGTCTTATATCTTATTCTTAATTCATCAATTCCAACCCCTGCTATCTTAAATGAACAAGGATACGAAGGACAACCTTCGAATAAAAGTCTTGCATAGACTCGCTCTATCTGTATCTCGGGTCTTTGTATGCCCTTAGTCGCTCTGATTTTGCCACGCTCGCCCGCATCATAGAGAAAGAAAGTGTCACGAAGTCGCTTCTTCTTCCATTCACAACCGTAAGCGTTATAGAAGTCCTTAAGTATCTTCCACAACTTAAGACTTCTTTCATCGGTATGAGCATCAAGCAGAGTTCCGTATAGATCAAAAATGTAATTCTTATATTCGTTCATATCACATATCATAGCATTCAGCCGTAACAGCCGCAAGTTCGTGTGGGCACGGGGCGAATAATAGTATATAATGAGTTTAGTCACGTTTTATCTGTCATAATCGGGAAAGAGTGGATACAGAGTGGGCAGAAGAAAGATAGATTCCAAATACATAGATGTTAATCTTACGCGTACGATAATAATATCTGCATTTTTGGCGATATACTGTATATATTTAAGTATCGATAATTTCGTCAAAGGCACCAATATGGTAGGTTTCCTTGCGCTGTTCTGTTCTGTTATGACCGCTATTACCATGGTTTTATTATCTGTGTGTAAGTTCGGCAAGAAGCGTCGTAAGATTCTCATGCACAGTGCGATCATAATAATGTGTTTCGTATACTGGTTTACTTTCGGCGTGTTCCTGTATACAGGAGGTACCGGTGGTACAAGTATATTCTTAATATTCTTAGCTGCTCCGGTAGGTTTCCTGTTCTTTAATCTGTTCTACGGATGTTTCTTTACATCGGTTCTTTTTATCGGAATGACAATATATTTGTTCTCACCTCTTCATTTAATGGGATATCAATTCCCGGAATTATACTACAAGCGACTGCCGATCATGTATCTTGTGGAAGTAATTGTCTGTGCCATCGCTCAGTATGAGACCGATAAGGCTAAGATCAAGCAGGATATGGCGGTTGAAGAGGCAAGACGGGCAAGTGAGGTTAAGACGGACTTCCTTGCCAATACAAGTCATGAGATTCGTACTCCCATTAATGCTGTACTTGGTATGAATGAAATGATACTTCGTGAGGTATCGACAGCAGAGAATATTTCAGATGATAAGCCGGAAGAGATTAAGAAATCCCTTGAGAAGATAGGAACCTACGCAGGCAATGTTGACAGCGCAGGTAATAATCTGTTGGCAATTATTAATGATATATTGGATTTTACCAAGATAGAAGAAGGCAAGATGGATATTGTCGAGGTAGAGTATCAGTTAAGCTCTATTCTTAATGATGTCAGCAATATGATCCACTTTAAGGCCAAGGAGAAGAACCTGGCATTTACCATGGAAGTTGATGAGAATATACCGGATTGCCTGTGGGGTGATGAAGTCAGAGTACGTCAGATCATTACGAACATTCTCGGAAATGCCGTTAAGTATACCGATGAAGGAAGCGTTTTATTCAAGGTTTATAGTGAGAAGGGTCCCAAGACGCCGGACGGACATAAGACTATTAAGCTAATAATGTCCGTTACGGATACAGGAATCGGAATTAAGGAAGATGATCTGAATAAGCTCTATGATAAGTTTGAAAGAATCAATCTCGAGAAGAACAGCACAATAGAGGGAACCGGACTCGGTCTTGCAATCAGTCACAGATTACTTGATATGATGAACGGAATAATAGAAGTAGAGAGTGTCTACGGAAGAGGGTCTACGTTTACTGTAACGATTCCTCAGAGAGTTGTTGCAGATGAGGCAATCGGTGATTACAAATCAAGATTTGCAAGACAACTTGAGGAGAGAAAGGACTACCGGGAGTCTTTCAAAGCACCTGCGGCTAAAGTGTTAATTGTCGATGACACGAAGATGAATCTTTTGGTAGTATGCGAATTCCTTAAGCAGACACAGCTTCAGATAGATACCGCATGTAACGGAGTGGAAGCTGTAGGTAAGGCCAAGGAGAATAAATATGATGTGATCCTAATGGATCAGAGAATGCCTGAGATGGACGGAACCGAAGCTATGCAGAGGATCAAGGCTGATGCTGACGGACCAAATAAGGATACACCGGTGATCTGTCTTACGGCCGATGCCGTAGTCGGAGCCAAGGAGAGGTATATATCTTGCGGATTCACCGATTATCTGACCAAGCCCATAGACAGTGAGGCTTTGGAGAAGATGTTAAGAAAATATCTTCCACTTAGCAAGGTAATACTGATTAAGAAAGATAAGAAGACGGAGGATAAGACTCCTTCTGAGATTAAGTCTGACGATTCCAAGTCGACTTCTGATTCCAAATACGGCAAGCTTACAGAGATTGGTATAGATACGGACAAGGGTATATCCAACTGCGGAGAAGATGAAGGTTTCTATAATTCCATTCTTATGGAATATCTTGACAGCTCTGCCGAGAAGAAGGATAAGCTTAAGTTATACTTAGAGACCAAAGATCTTAAGAATTACGGAATACTTGTGCATGCTCTTAAGAGCACATCGGCAACCATAGGAGCAGCACACCTCTCATCTTTGGCGCTTGCACTTGAGAAGGCTGCCAAGGAAGACAATTATGAATTTATAAGCAGCAAACATGCTGAGGCAATGGCGGAATATGACAAACTGCTTGAGAAGATTGAGCAGGTCGTCGAGGGCGAAGAGAACTCAGAATATGAGGTTGTTGAAGAGAACGGAATCATGGAATTCGCTCCGAAAGGCGAACAGGGAGAGAGTGAGTGAACGCTGATAAGAACATAAAGGGTCTGTGGACATTAAGATATACACTGCTTAATTCGACATATTTTATAGCTTTCTGTACGGTACATGCATATGCTGCAGTATATTTGCTTGCCAATGGGTTCACCAATACCGAAGTGGGAATCCTTCTTGCAATAGCTAACATTGTATCAGCAATATGCCAGCCGGCAATTGCCGGAGTGATAGATCGCCCGGGCCCCCTTACCAACAGATTATTTATTTTGATATCGGTCATAACCATTCTGGCCGGTTCTGTTATTCTGTGGATAATTCCCTGCGGCAAAGCGGCGATATTTATCATCTATGCTCTTATCTATATGATTCAGTTCGCATATCAGCCCGTTATGACTGCCCTTTGTTTTGAGTATATGAAGGCCGGATGTGATATATACTACGGTCTTGCAAGAGGCTTAGGCTCGGCCAGTTTTGCCGTTACTGCGGCAATAATCGGAGGAGCGGTTGAGCGAAGCGGAGTAACGGTTCTTCTGATCGTCAACATTGTTACGATGTTGCTATCTGCGATTCTGATTCTGACATTCAGACTTCCGAATAATGATAAAACTGCGAGCACTGAGCGCGATGCCATATCTGAAGATATTAAGCATGAGGAGATTCATAACAGCCTTTCATCATTCGCACATGCATACCCTGCATTTATGTTGTTCTTGGTGGGAACAATCTGTTTCTTCTTTGCACATAATATGATTAACGATTTCATGATTCAGATAATCCGTAATCTGGGCGGAGGAGAGACTGAACTTGGATATGCCAATTTCCTGCAGGCCATATTGGAACTTCCCGTTATGGCTCTTATAGGATTGGTGCTTAAGAAGATATCGTCGGATAATCTGCTAATAATATCAGGATTCGCATTCTTTATTAAGATTCTGATACTCGTATTTACGGTAAATATGGCGATGATGTATGTAAGTCAGTCATTCCAGTTATTTGCCTATGCGGTATTTATTCCAGCGGCGGCTTACTACGTTAACAGTACGATGAGTGAGTATGATCAGGTTAAAGGACAGGCTTATGTAACGAGTGCGATTACGATAGGCGGCGTGTTCTCCAACCTTATAAGCGGAGTAATACTTGATAATGCCGGAATTACGCAGATGCTTGTTACCGGTACGATTGTATGTGCAATAGGCGTCATGATAGCTTGCTTTGCATTTAAGAAACTACCGCATAACAACGTTTAAGAAAGGATATACGAATGAAGAAATTCATATCATGGAATGTCAACGGATTAAGAGCCTGCAAGGAGAAGGGCTTTGAAGAGATATTTAGAAGCCTTGATGCCGATATCTTCTGCCTTCAGGAGACTAAACTCCAGAAGGGTCAGATAGATATGGCCTTTGACGGTTATTATGATTATTGGAATTACGCAGATAAGAAAGGATACTCAGGTACCGCGATTTTTACCAAGGAGCAGCCTCTTAACGTAACCTACGGAATCGGAATAGATGTTCATGACCATGAGGGAAGGGTCATCACCCTTGATTATCCCGAGTACTATTTCATTACGGTGTACGTTCCCAATTCTCAGGATGAACTTAAGCGTCTTGATTACAGAATGACATTTGAGGATGATTTCTTGGCATATATCAAGAATCTTGAGAAGAGCAAACCCGTCATATACTGTGGTGATCTTAATGTGGCGCATAAGGAGATAGACCTTAAGAATCCTAAGACCAATCGTCACAATGCGGGATTTACGGACGAAGAGAGAGGGAAATTTACGAATATTATAGACAGCGGATTTATCGATACGTTCAGATATTTCTATCCCGATAAAGAACAGATTTATTCCTGGTGGAGTTATCGATTCCATGCAAGAGAGAAGAATTCGGGCTGGCGCATAGACTATTTCATTACTTCGGGGTCGCTTGCGGATCGACTTAAAGACGCCAAGATACATACGGACATATTCGGCTCCGATCATTGTCCCGTGGAGTTGGATATAGAGATATAGATTATGTTATTGGATGAATTGTTAAGACTTAGTACATCGGATGAGTATCCGATGCATATGCCTGGACATAAGAGACAGAATACGGGTTCTGCCCTTGATGGTGCTTACGCTGTGGATATCACGGAGATAGAGGGATATGACAATCTCTATGATGCACAGGGAATACTTGCAGATGCCATGAGTTATGCTTCTGAGTGCTATGACTGTCCTAATACATTCTATTTGGTGAATGGTGCAACAGGAGGAATACATGTAGCAATCCGTACTGTTGCCTCTATGTATGAGAATAACCATCAAAGGAAAAAAGGAAGGATACTTATTGCATCGAATTGCCACAGATCTGTTAAGGCCGCAGCCGAACTGTCGGGACTTGACATTGATGTCATGGAAATCAGCAGGTTAGAAGGCATTAATATATTTGCCGCGGTATCACCGACTGTTGTAGAGAATAAACTTCTAAGTGCATCTAGTGCCGACTTAACTTATGCAGCGGTAGTCATCACATCCCCCACGTATGAAGGAATCATATCAGATATAGAAGCCATAGCGAATGTGTGTCACAGATATGACACCATGCTCATTGTTGATGAGGCACACGGAGCGCATTTTGACCTAAGTGATAAGTATCCCTCGGGTGCCCTAAAATACGGTGCAGATATAGTAATACACAGCACACATAAGACTCTTCCGGCAATGACTCAGACGGCGTTGCTTCATGCACAGGGCAATATGGTTGACATAACTATACTCAAGAAATACTGGACCATGCTCCAGACAAGTTCACCTTCCTATGTTCTTATGGCAAGCATAGATTTATCTCTTCATCATATTAAAGAGAATCCCAAACTTATTGATAAGCATCTGTTGATGGTTAAAGATATGCAAAATAAACTAGCGGATCTTAAGAATATGCATCTGCTTGTCCTTAAGGATACAGCATCTGATTCTGACATAACAGCACTTGATCCGTATAAGATTACGGTAATTACGAAATCAGATATTGACGGATATACTCTTCAACGGATACTGCTTGATGACTATCACATACAATTGGAGATGGCTTCTGAGTCTTATATTCTCGGTATCACAACTTATTCGGATACACAGGAAGGCATAGAAAGATTCACGGATGCTTTGCTTGAAATAGATGACAGAATCTCGCAGAAATATTATAATAATAATACTACTCTAAAATTTCAATCACACAGAGGAAGCCGAACTGACAAGAGTGATCTGTACGCTCCGTGCATTCCAAGGTGATTAAAGAGAGGAATGAAATGGGCAAGATATTCTGTCTGATGGGCAAGAGCGCATCGGGCAAGGACACAATATACAGGCAGCTTCTGCTGTCCGAAGAACTGAATCTTAAGAAGATTGTTCCTTATACGACGCGTCCCATAAGGGAGAGAGAGAAAGACGGAGTTCAGTATTATTTCGTTGATGAGAATGAACTTAGAAGGCTTCAATCTGACAATAAGGTAATAGAATGCAGGTCTTATAATACCGTACATGGAGTATGGTATTATTTTACGGTGGATGACGATCAGGTTGATCTTAATCATGACAATTATCTGATTATCGGAACCCCGGAATCGTATATTTCAACAAGAGACTACTACGGAGAAGATAACGTCATACCGATATATATAGAGTTGGATGACGGTGTGAGATTACAGAGAGCGCTTAACAGAGAGAATGGACAGAAGACTCCCAGATACGAGGAGATGTGTCGCAGATTTCTTGCGGATTCTGAGGATTTCAGTGAGCAGAAGCTTGCATCGGCAGGTATAAATAATCGATTCCCCAATGACGATCTGGCTGTGTGCATCAGGAATATTACGGACTATATGGTAAGTGTTACACAGTGATTGACATTGTGTCGGAGACAGCCTATGGATATTAAGGTTAACAATCTAACACCCGTACAGCAGGTTGAGACGCCTAAGGAAGTGACACAGGCAGACGGAACATTTAAGTTCATGCTTGCCAGTCAGATTGAAGAGACCGAACTGCAGGAGAGATTGGCTTCCATGATGGAAGAGATTACCATGCAGGGCGATAAACTTGCCAAACATCGCGATATCAAGGATATGCGTAAATACCGATCTTTGATCAAGGATTTTATGAACGAGATAATATCCAGATCACACGAATTCTCAAGAGAGAACTTCTTGGACAGGCGCGGCAGACACAGGGTTTACGGAATAATCAGACTTGTTGATGAGACCCTTGATGAATTGGCTCAGGAACTGATGAAGGATGAGAAGGATAACATTGCAATCCTTGGCAAAATAGGGGAGATCAGGGGACTGTTGCTCGATATTTTCACATAATCGGGACAAACCATTAAACGGTTTAAGGTTCATTCCCTACGGAGGTTGATAGATGGCTAATTTCACAGACATTATCGGACAGAAGATGATTGTGGATCACATGAAGAATGTGATCGAGAACGATCAGGTTTCCCATGCATATATAATATCCGGCGAGAGATATGCCGGTAAGGAATTCATAGCAAATGTATTTGCCATGGCGCTTTTGTGTGAGCAGGAGGGTGTTGAACCCTGTAATGAATGCCACTCATGTAAGCAGGCTCTTACCAAGAATAATCCGGACATTATCTATGTGACACATGAGAAGCCCAATGTTATTGCGGTTGAAGATATCAGAGAGCAGGTGGGCGCAACCATTTCGATCAAGCCCTATGCCGGTAAGCGTAAGATATATATAATAAGCGAAGCGGAGAAGATGAATAACAATGCACAGAATGCTTTGCTTAAGACTCTTGAGGAGCCACCGGAGTATGCCGTTCTTATCCTTCTTACGGATAATCTCGGAGCACTTCTGCCAACGATTCAGAGCAGATGCGTTGTCCTTAGCATGAAGCCTGCAGATGACAGACTTGTCAAGAAGTTCCTTATGGAAGAAGTGGGCATACCGGATTACAGGGCTGAGATATGCGCTGCATTTGCAAGAGGTAATATTGGTAAGGCTAAGATATTGGCCAGATCCGAAGAGTTCGATAAGATTAAAGACGATGCCATTGCCATGCTTAAGCATATCCATGAAATGGATATCAGCGAGCTTAACCAGACCGTCAAGCAGATGAATGAATATAAGCTTGAGATAAGTGATTTCCTTGATATCATCGCCGTATGGTACAGAGATGCATTGTTATTTAAGGCGACCAATGATGCCAATCATCTGATATTCAGGGACGAGTTCCAGAATATTAAGAGAACGGCCTCAAGAAGTACTTACGAAGGAATTGAGAATATTCTTAAGGCGCTTGATAATGCTAAGTTAAGAATAGGTGCCAATGTAAGTTTCGACCTTACAATGGAGTTGCTGTTGCTCTCAATCAAAGAAAACAGCGATAACTAGTTTCGTCAGGATGACGAGTTGTAAAATGAGGAAATAAGTGAGCAAGAGATTGCGAACGCCTTATTTTACATAAGGAGGTATATAGATTGATGAAGAAGATTATAGGTGTAAGATTCCGTACTGCGGGTAAGATATATTTCTTTGATCCCAAGGATTATGACGTAAAGAGAGGAGACCATGTCATAGTAGAGACCGCCAGAGGCGTTGAATACGGAACGGTGGTCGGAGATCCCAAGGAAGTACCGGAAGAGGAGATAGTACAGCCGCTTAAAGAAGTAATCAGAATAGCGACGGATAAGGACGACGAGCAGGAACTTAAGAATAAGGAGAAAGAGAAAGAAGCATTTAAGATTTGTCTTGAGAAGATAGCCAATCGCGGTCTTGAGATGAAATTAATAGATGCGGAATATACATTTGATAACAACAAAGTGTTGTTCTATTTCACAGCTGACGGAAGAGTCGATTTCAGAGAGTTGGTCAAGGATCTTGCAAGCGTATTCAGAACAAGAATAGAGCTTAGACAGATCGGAGTCAGAGATGAGACCAAGATTCGCGGAGGCATAGGAATATGCGGAAGACCGTTATGCTGCCATGCACACTTATCCGATTTCATTCCGGTATCGATTAAGATGGCTAAGGAACAGAACCTGTCTCTTAATCCAACCAAGATATCCGGTGTATGCGGAAGACTTATGTGTTGCCTTAAACATGAGGAAGACACATATGAAGAGATCAATAAGAGATTACCGGGTATAGGAGATTATGTTACTACACCGGACGGGCTTAAGGGAGAAGTAACAAGCGTCAATGTCTTAAGAGAACTTGTTAAGGTAATAGTGGAATCCGGAGATGAGAAGGAGATCCATGAATACAAGGCGGAAGATCTTAAGTTTAAGAGAAGACATCGTAAAGAGAAGCAGTTAACCAAAGAAGAGCTGCGAGAACTTAAGGAGTTGGAGAAGCAGGATAAGACGCAGGGTCTTGATGACGATTGACATTATACTTTTGAAGTTGAGCACGCAGCATAACAATCCTGCGTGCTTCTTATTATATTCGGAGGATGTGCAATGGACGTGACGATCAAAGCACATGAACGTGTGGATGATCTGCAATATAAGGGTCTTAGACTCATTCAGAATCCGGAGGGATTCTGTTTCGGAATAGATGCGGTATTGCTTGCCAACTATGCCAAGGCCTCTGCCGGTGATACCGTAATCGATCTGTGCACGGGAAGCGGCGTGATACCGATTCTTATGTCCGGCAAGACATCTGCAGAGAAGCTTATCGGAGTAGAGATAGTTAAGGACGCTGCCGAAAGAGCATCAAGAAGTGTGGAGTTAAACGATCTTGCGGGAAAGGTAGAGATATTGAATGAAGATATACGTAAGTTGCCCGATGTTTTTCCCAAGGGAAGTATTGATGTAATTACGTGCAATCCGCCTTATATGATAGAGAGTCACGGCATTCATAATGAAGCGGATGATATGACCATTGCCAGACACGAAGTAATGTGTACGCTTGAAGACGTTGTCTGTACGGCAGCATCTTTGCTTAAGACCGGCGGATATTTCTATATGATACACCGACCTTTCAGGCTTACCGAGATAATGGTTACACTTAATAAATACAAATTGGAACCTAAGAGAATGAGACTTGTCTATCCGTATGTTGACAAGGAACCAAGTATGGTGCTTATAGAAGCCAAGCGGGATGCCAAATCACGAATTACGGTTGAGAAACCTCTGATAGTATATGATGCTCCGGGAGAGTACACATATGATTTGTTGCGTTTCTACGGAGGGGGAGAATGAGTAATAAGAGATTAAGCTATCTGGATATGGCCAAGGGAATAGGTATAATCCTTGTTCTGTACGGTCATCTTATATACACAGGTGAACGCGTGCGAGTATGGATATCTGCCTTTCATATGCCGCTGTTTTTTGTTATCTCAGGTATTACTCTGTACATGGGGACAAAAGATGAGAAGGACATTAAGGGAAGAATAGCTAAGAAAGCCCGTACACTTCTTATCCCGTATATGTGGTTTTCAATCATATATTTTGTAGTGGATATAGGCAACGTATTCTTAAACAAGATTACGATATATGATTTCAAATCAAATATTATAGCTACGCTTACATTTGCCGGTAAGTCGGTAATGTGGTTTATAACGGCGTTGTTTATCTCACAGGTGGTTCTTATTCTGTTACAGAGTAAGCTGCCCGATGCATGGGTGATTGTTTCGGTTATTGTTATCGCCGTAATCTCATGCATATGTGCGACTTATATAAGAGAAGTATATGCGAATAATGAAGGCTCACTTAGTGTCGTTGCATTACTCAGCCTTCCCAAGAGTATTGTTCGTTCAGGCACGGTTATTCCCTATGTGGCAGCAGGTTATTATGCAAGGAAGTACTATGACAAATACAGATTTCTTGCTGACAGAATATACATAAGGATAATCACATGTATAGTATCATTCGGATTATGTGTGTTCATATCCTTAACCAACTGGGCAGTTGATACCAACAATATGATTCTTAACAATCCATGGCTGTACTATGCCGGAGGGTTACTTGGAAGTATATCGATAATAAGCTTCTGCAGTTTGTTACCGTCTATAGGAATCTTAGAGAGAATCGGCAGGTACTCTTTAGTTACAATGGCAATACATCTTGATATGTATGTGTTGTGGGCAGGATTACAGGTAGGATTGCTGGTATA
>JAEEGL012438576.1_pt1 | contig 11459 bp, 16 predicted proteins | sample 9134231 | NCBI WGS metagenome assembly JAEEGL01 (sample SAMN16246548, study PRJNA631951) | gut metagenome | biome: gut microbiome; feature: rumen; material: fiber-attached | host: Bos | place: Iran: Karaj | collected 2018-10
GCTAATACTAATAAAGAAGGATTAAATTTAGCAAATATTATTTTAAATGATGTTTATTTAGCAAAAAATAGTAAATTTCATTTAAGAGATAATTTTTCAATATTAGATAAAAATGATAATGTACTTTTTGAAATTAATGATAGTGGTATTATAATTAATGTTCCTATTATTCAAAAAGAGTAAGTGAAAAAGGAGTTAATAAAATGATAATTAATTTAATTTAGAAAGGAGAAAATAAATAATGGCAACAAAATTATATCCTCCTCAAATTGAAGGCTCTTTGCCGGCTTTTTATTTGAATTATGATCCAACAAATTCAGTAGTGCTTGGAGCAAATATAACAGTCCCATTTACTAAGAATGCCGCTGTTGGTACTAATGAAATAAAAGCTTTTGTTTTGCGTTTAAGAACAGCTTCCTCTAATTCTTATTTATTTCCTCCTATTTATTCTGAAAATTTTAATTTAGCAAATAATACAGTTACTTTTGGTTTGTCAAAAACTGAAGCAGAAACATTAAATGAAGGATAGTACTATAAAGTTTAGATTGCTTATTGTGGAGCTTCTACTTCAAGCTCTTATGGACTTATAGAAACTGCAGAAAATAATGTTGGTTATTTTTCTACTGTAGGAATTATTAAATGTACTTCGAAACCAAGTATATATATCAATGGATTAAATTCTTCTAGTGTTAATTTCTTTAATAATGAATTTATGGGAGTATATGATCAAAGTTCATGTCGAGATTTAAGTGAAAAAGTATATTCATATGAATTTATTGTTTATGATGAAAATGATGAAGTCTATTATACCACTGGAGAGCAATTACATCAAAGTTCATATGATACAGAATATAATTTTTCCATTGATAAAACTTTTATAAATGATTTTGTTTCTGAAGATGTAACTTATTCTATTTAGTATAAAGTTACAACTATGAATAATTTATAGTTATCTACTCCATAGTATAAAATTACAAATACAAATTTAGTACCTCCTAACAGACCTTTAGAAATTATTCCAATTTGTGATGAAGATAATGGATATATTACTATTAAATTTAAAGGAAATATTGATGAAAATAAAAGTTATTATTATATTATTGATGAAACAAAGTTATTAAATGAAAAAGAAAATGAAGTATATTTAAAGGATATGTATGGAAATACTGTAATTAATATAATACAAAGATTATCAAATTATTCAGAAAAAATTACATTTTTAAAAACACATAGTTTATTTAAAAATGTAAATGAAGAAAATAATACTTTTTATTATTATTGGGATTTAACTTCTAATAAAAATAATTCTAATGAAGAAAGTTCTTCTTCTAATAAAATTATTTTAGTTGGTTCTGGTAGAGAAATAGTTAAGAATATATCTCTTAAATATATAAAAGATAATAATATTTTAATAAATGAAGAAGAGCATTATATAAAAACTGGAGAAACATATAATTATTTATTATTTTATATTCCAGTAGAGGAATATTATTATGGTAGTTATATTTTATCAAGAGCTAGTGATATTGATAATTATACTACTTGGTTTATATTAGAGCGTTTTAGATTAGATGAGCAATAGCCGTCAACTCATACTATTAGAGATGTTACAATTGAACATGGTAGAAAATATAAATATTCTTTGTAGCAATATAATATTTGGGGATTAACTTCTTCTCGTATTTACTCAGATATTTTTTATGCTAATTTTGAAGATATGTATTTATACGATGGAGAAAAATTATTAAAAATTAGATATAATCCAAAAATGGATAGTTTTAAAACTACATTATTAGAATAGAAAACTGATACAATTGGAGGACGTTTTCCATTTATTACTCGCAATGGGGCCACTAATTATAAGTAGTTTCCTATTGGTGGATTAATTGCGCAAGAGCTTGATAATAATGAAATGTTTATTAAAAGAAATTATGGACTAGCTCATAGACATTCTACTTCTGTTATACAAGAAGATAAATATAATTTAGAAGGTGAGTTAATTTAGGTACGAGATCTCCCAGAAGGAGCTACTCGTAATTTTCATGATTTTACAGATGAAAACATATTTTTAGAACGTGAATTTAAACTAGCGGTCTTAGATTGGTTAAATGATGGAAATCCTAAATTATTTAAATCGCCATATGAAGGAAATTATATTGTTAGATTAATGTAGAATTCTTTATCTCCAATTAATGAATTAGGTAGATTATTACATAATTTTACAAGCCAAGCATATGAGATAGCAGAATGTAATTATGATAATTTAGTTAAATATGGTTTTATTAATCCAATATAGCCATCAAGTTATACTGGTTTATGGAAAACATATAATTTAGTTGATCCTAATTTAAAAAATAGTTCTGGCGATATCGAAATAAAATTTGATGTTGGTTTAAGCATGTTTACTATTTAGGATATGATGCCAGGAGACATTGTATATGTATTATTCTATGATAGTGGAGAATGGGAGCCAATTATGATTGGTATTACTGGAAGTTATACTTATAATAATCCAGAAAGAATAGTTACCAAATTAAAAATACACCCACATTCTGAAATTGAACAAACTGATAATAGGAATATTTCTGGTGTAATTCATTGTTTTTATCAAGGAGTAAGAATTACAGCTTTTGATTCAATTATTGATTAGAAATTAATGACAATCCCAGGCCAATAGTTTATTGGGTATAATCCAAGAATAAAAATAATAAAAGATATGGAATGGGCTTTGGGTAATAATGGTTTTTAGAATTCTTTAACTCCTTCTGATTTTGATTATTTACATGATTATCAAATAACTGATATTTTATAGAATGAAGGTAATTTTAATATTGGTAATAATGGTATAACCATAAATGATGAAGAAGTTATTAAAATTTTAAAGAGTATTGAACCAGGAGAAATTTTAGATAAAATAAAAGCGACTTTATGGGATGGAGCTGTTGATAAAATTAGTTTAATCAATATTGAACATGCTAAATTTACTGCAAGAAATTTAGTTCCTGTTTATATTGTTCAAAAAGAAAATAATAATTTAATTCCATCTTAGATGACATCTGGAAAAGTAGTAGGAGAAGAATACGCAAGTACAAATGAAAATACAGATAGTTCAAATACTATTTATGTTGCTACAACGCCTTTTGGGCATCCATATAAGATAGATGAATTATCAGAGTTTGAAATGATAGATCCTTTTTGTATATTTTAGGTATTTGAATTTGATAATAGTAATAAAATATGGGAACCTATAAAAACTGAAAAAACTTCTTGTTATTATGACCCTTATTATAAAACTTGGTTGGCTCAAAATGATGAATATAATCCTACTATAAAAATAAATTATCATTGGCAACAAATTACTTTAGATGATATATATTATTTAAATTAGATTTAGTCTGATGAGAATGGATATTTTTATAATGATACTAATAATGAAAAGGTATCTTTAGGAAAAGACTTACCATTATATACTTTAATAGCAGAATCAATTGGTAGTGATGGAAAATATTATTATTTAAATAATCTTAAAGAAAAAGTAGAAATAAAATATAATTCTTATACAGATAATTTTTATAAAAAAGATGGAATAAATTATTTTATTAGTAAAGGTTTTGCTACTACTTTAAATAATCGTCTTGATATTCCAAAAGAAGATAAAAATTTATATTATACAAAAATATATGATACTATTTATGATTTATCATATACTTAGGAAAAAACCTTTACTGATTTAAAAGATGTTAATTCTATCGTAATCGGCAATGGGGTTATGGCAGATTTAATTATTTAGATTAAAGTCTTAGATTATTATACTGAAATTTATAATGATGAAGTAAGAAAAGCAAAGTAGGAATATTTAGATTCAAAATAGTTTTATACAGATTTAATGCCTAGTATAGCTCTTATTAAAAAAAGTGATTATTCTATATCTAAATATGATGCTTTAGTTTCTGCTTATGATAAATTATTAAATGGTACTAACGGAAAATTTTTAACTAATGATAATAAAAAAGTTATTTAGGCATTATTAAATAACACTTATGAAAAAGAAAATTTAAATTTATTAAAATTATATAATGTTGAATTATTAAATGAATATATAAATTTTGATTTATTAGACTAGTTAATAGAATATAAAAATAAAAATATTAATAAAGATAAATTTGGTTTTAATGATTTAGGAATTTATTTTTATAAATCAGATAATGATATTCCAATTTATTATTTATTAAATAAACAAACAGATGTAAAGTATACCTTAATAAAAGATAGTAATAATAAAATTATTAAATCTGTTGATACTTTATGTTATTAGATTAACCCAAATGGAGAAGAAATTTTTTATTTTATAAATAAAAGATTCTTATTTGATGAGTATTCTAAAAATCATACTATTTCTTATAAAGATTTTAAAGTAGCATATCAAGAGATTTATGATGTTAATGATTTTATTGTTAATATTGATCCGCGCACAGCTATTATAGAATTAAATAATCTTGATCTTGACTTTTGGACAGAGATTATAGGTTATGTAGATAATATTGATGATTTAAATAATTATAAATTTAATAACAATATTTATAGAATAAATAATGAATATTATATTATTAATGATTTATCAAATATCCAAGATAAAAATAATGAAGAAAATAATTTAATCCCTGTATATAAATATGGAACTATTATTGGGTATATTCCTAATATTAATGAAGATTATATTAAATATAATAATGATAGTATTCTATATACTTATAAAATTTAGGATGAATTATATTTATTAACTTCAGAATATATTAGTGCATTAAAGTCATTTAAGGAAGAAAGGATACCAGTATTTAAAAATGAAATAAACACTATAAAATGGCAATTGTTAAATGATGAACAAAAATAGTTGTTAATGAATAATAATTTATTTATTTCATTAGAAGAAGTTCCATTTGATGAGGAAGAGATAGAAAAAACTCCATTATCATTTTATGAAGAAAAAGAATTGAATATTCTTTCTGACATGAATTAGAAAGAAAATGTTGAACTTGAAGGAGTATTAACTAAAACTTCTAATTTAAAAGAAGAAACTGAAAAATTAGATTCAGAAATTAAAGATTTAATAGATAAAATAGAATAGGATAAAATAGAATATATAAATACTTTGACTGATTTAAATAATAAACTTGATTTTTATAATAATTTAGTTTATAAAAACTGGTCTTATTCAGAGTTATTTAAATTATTACATTTTCAATCATACGAAGAAATTTTAGCTTATTTTAATGGATATATTGATGAAATCGAAAATTAGTATAGTGAATTAGTAGAAAAAATAGAACTTTAGAGTGATGCTGTTGGAAATTTATAGAATCTAATTGATAGTAATCTTTCTAAGGTTCAAATTTCTGAAAAGAATAAAACTGATGCTACAACTTCTCATGGAGATTTACAATGGTACTTAGAAGAATAGATTAAAGTTATTCGTGGTGAATTAGTTTTTTATAACAGTTTGCTTTATACTGCTATTAAAAATATTTTACGTTATATTTTTAATACTGAAGATGGTTTATTATTTAATGCGACCAATGACTCAAATGTTGATTTTAATAAATTAAATCTTTATTAGGACATTGTTGTTACAGCTATTGAAAATTATAATAAAAATTATGAATTAATTACTAATAATAATATATTATAGGATAATTATAGTAGTGGAGTTAAATAGTATTTAGAAGATTTAAATAAACAATTTAAAATAGAGTATGATCAATATAATAATTTAATTAAAAATGCTACAAATTATTTAGATATTGAATCTCTTGCTAAAATTTCAAATTTATATGATGATATAAAATTTTTACAAAATACAATAACTGATAACAAAGAATCAATTGTTTTAACACTTAATAATTTTACTTATACTTTAAATAATATTGCTTTAAAAGAGCAAGATAGTTTTGCTGATTTACAGTGGGAAGAATATATTGATCCTTTTGAGAATTTTAAAACTAATATAAAAAAATGTACTAAAAATCAAATATAGCAAATAATGAATTTAAAAAATCGTAGAGTTTTTTGGCATAGACGATCATTAGTTAAACCAATATCTGAAACTGCTGATTCTCAATATTATAATACTTTTATTTTTTATCCTTTATCTAATCAGTTAGACCCAATAATTAAAAATAAAGATTTTAATTCAGAAGAAAATATAAATTCAAATTTAATTTATTACAATAGTTTAACAGAAAGTCAAAAAATTTCTGTTATTGAAATTAGTAAAAAATTAAATAATAATATAATGGAATTTCTAAATAATTATTCTATATCTTATGGAGATGGAATTGTATTAGCCACGTATATTTATAATAATTATTTAGCAAAAGGAAAAGATTATAATATTGATGCTTTAAAAACTTTAAGAAATAGAATATTGGGGATAAAAGCAGATGGAGAATAGAATGAAGAAAATAATGATGGTATTGAGTTAAATAATTATTAGAATAAAATTTATAAAGCAGCTATTGCTTTAGAAAGAAGTAATGAAAATTTAAAATTAGGTTTTTATCCATTTTCTAGAGATTGGTTTTAGGTATATAATGGTGATGAATTATATCAAGAAATTAATATTGAAGATAATAGTAGTCCAAAAAATATTTATTATGAATAGGCTTATTTAATTTCTGATGAACAAGATTTATCAAAAATTGATGAAGATAAATGGCAAGATTATTATATTAAATAGTCAAATTTTGAATTAATAGAAGATACTATTGAAGATATTGATTTAAAAAATTGTTATTATTTAGGATATCAACAAACTACAAATTATGATTAGAATGAAACTTATTTTAGAAAATAGGAATATTTTTAGGAAATTACTGAAGATGATGATATTTTAGATCCTACTGCGCTTTATGAGCATGATTATGCTTTAGCTACAGAAGAAGAATATGATTCAACAAAATAGTATTATAAAAAAGTAGATAATATATTTAAACCGTATGTGAATGGTATCCCAACAGAAGCTGTTTTTAATTTTTCAGATACTCATTTTTATTAGCAATACTTTATAAAAGATGTTAGATCTAAAGAGACTATAGAAGCAGAAGGCTTAAAATATCAATATTATGAGAAAGAAACGATATATGAAAAAATCCAAGAGAATATCGTTAGTGAATTGCCATCTTCGCAAGATTCAACTTCAAATGATGATACATCTTCTGGGAATGGTACATCATCAGGAAATAATGGTAGTATTATAGAAAATGATATAACATCAGAAGATGATTAGCCTATTTTATTTCGTCCTGATATCTATTATGTTAAAGTTCCTGCTTATACTTAGGCAACAGAATATTAGACAGGGATAACATATTATTCACGACAAACAGGAAGTGGAAAAGATATGGACTATAGTGAAACTCCTTATTATTATGAAGGAAAAGTTTATTGGCAAAATCATTCTAGTGATAGTAGTAGTAATGATGGTAGAGATAGTACTAGTGGTATAAGTATTGTATATGATTATTCTGATTGGACTTTTGATGGAAGAGAAATTTCAAGTTCAACTAGTTCAAAAGATAAAAAAAATATATATTATACAAAAGTATCATCATCAGTTAATGCTAATAATTTTTCTAAATATTATATTCAAAATGGATTTACATATGTTATTGCTAAAGGTTATCCTACTTTAAAAAATACAGATGAAGCAGTGTATGAAATAGAAGGAACAGATAAAAAACCTGTCTTTTATAAAGATTTTTCTTTATATACTCCAGTAAAATTAAAAACTAATGAGGGAGAAGAAGAGGGAAAGATATATAAGCCAGATATGTATTATATTTTAGGATACAGTTTAATAACAAATATAAATTTAATTAATAAAGATATCTTTGAACAAAAAGCATAGAGATATAAGAAAGAAAATGATGATACAGAATATTATACAGATACTGAAAATTTTTATGTAAAGACGACACCTTTTGAAAAAATAGATAATTGGGATAATATTGAATATAGACCAGGACGTTATTATTATGATGGTTATTTAAAATGTACTCATGAAGATTATTTAAATAGAAATAATAATGATAGATTTTTTGAAAAAAGATATAATTATATAGAAGTTTCAAATATTGATAATTATCTGTTAGAAGGGTTATATTCATATGGGTATATAAAAAATATTACTGGAAAATAGTTAGACCAAGATTATTATATATTAATAAATCAATATATTCCTTGTGATCAAATTTTCTTTAAAAAACAAAATAATACTATTGATATTAAAGATGGGCAAGGGTATTTAGAAATTCCTTCTCCTAATGGTGAATTTATTAGAACAAGAAAATATACTAATTTTGAAAAATTATATATTTATGGTTATTAGCTTAGCAATGATGAAATATTTTTAGAAAATAAAAAATATTTTTTAAGATAGTTGTCATTAGCTTAGTCATTATTGTATATAAAAGATAATAATGATTTACCAAATGAAAATAATGATAAGTTAACTTCAATTATTGCTTTAAGCGATATAGGAAATGATCCATTAACTGGTGAATAGATTATTTTACCTGGTTTATATAAAGATTATTTAGATCTATTGGGAATTAATGAATTAGAATTGAAGAAAATTATTTTAAATTAGGCATTATTATTAATAGAATTATATGAATAGTAGATAGATAATTATACAAATAAATATAATAATTATAAAAAAATTTACGATGAAGAGCTTAGTATATATAATTCTTTTAATAATTCTTAGATTATAGATTTTTATAATGATAATTCTAAGACTATGGAAGATATTAAAAAACAAGTAAAATAGGCATGGTGGAAATTTTTAGCTATTTTAGATAAAAAATATACAGAAGAAAGAGAAAGGGGTATGTATATATGAATAACCCTTTACTTGATAAAAATTTTTTAAATGAATTAGATAAAAATAATCAAAGAGAGATATATGCTAAAATTATTAGTTTAACTTCTAATGAATTACCGATTGAAGAAATTACTGGTACAGTTACTTAGGGGACCCTCAGTATTGATGGGTCCTCTAGAGTGAGACGAACTTGCTCACTATCTCTAGTTGCAAATAGATTAAATATTAATGAATATTATTGGAGCTTTGCTACAAAATTTAAATTAATCATAGGATTAAAAATGACAAAAGATATGCGTAATAAATACTCAAATTATTTTGATATTTCTGTTGATCCAGATACTGGACAAATATTTGTAAATAATGAACCAGCTTTAATGTATTAGGATTACCCAGATATTATATGGTTTAAATAGGGCACTTTTTTAATTACAAGTTTTAAATATATTTTAAATACAAATGGAACTGATAATATTTATATTTCAGGTAAAGATAAAATGGCTTTATTAAATGGAGATATTAGTGGAACCTTTATGCATACAATTGATGTTGGGACAGAAGAAATATTAGAATATGATGATGAAATGAATGTTATTAATAGAACATAGACTCCATTAACAATTAAACAAATAATTATTGAATTAATTCATAAATATGGAAATGAACCTATTCATAATATTATTGTTAATGATTTAGATGATAATGGATTAATTATGTTAGATTATAATGGAGAAAATGATATTTATTTATTTAAAAATATTAAAACAGGTCTTTTTGAAAATGTATTATTTGATGGAGATATAATTAGGTATGACAAATACAATAATCCAGTAAAATTATCATCTTTAAAAGAATATGAATTAGATTCATTGTCTAGTAATTATATATCAACAACTGCTAAGTTAATCAAAAATACTGATAATATTTTAGACACAACTTATTTTACAATTGTAAAATGTTCTTATGGTTCTATTGTTGGATATAGAACTACAGATTGGACTTACCCATCAGAAGGTGGAGAATTAATTATAAATGCTGGCCAAACTGTAACATAGGCTTTAGATTCTATATGTAGTGTCTTTGATAATGAATATGAGTATTTTTATGATATAGACGGAAGATTTGTATTTTAGAAAAAAATTACTTACATAAATACTCATTGGAATAATTTATTAGATACTTGGGAATTAAATAAAAGTAATAATGAATTAGAAAAAACAACTTATGTAGAATCTGATAAATTAGTTTCTCAATTTTCTTATAGTTTTATAGGTAATTAGTTAATGACAACTTTTAATAATAGTCCTAATATAAATAATGTAAAAAATGATTTTGCTATATGGGGAAAAAGAAAAGCAAAATTAAATAGTAAAGAAAATGCTATTCATTTACGTTGCGCAATAGATGAGAAACCAGAAAAATATGTTAGTTTTGATAATATTGAATACACTTCTGATAAGTGGGATTGGCGTGAATTGATTTATTAGATGGCGCAAGATTATTATAATCATAATCACGATGATGATTATGAGATAGTTCTTCACAGAAATAATCCAACATATCCTTTTGGTAAAACAGGATATGAAGCATATTATGAAGATATGTTAGGATTTTGGAGATTAATTTATAATCCTTAGAGCAAAGATAATGATAAATTTTTTATAGAAAGAAATGATAATGAATTATTATCTGATTTTTAGAAAAGACGTTATTGGAATAGAGATGTTATAAATAATCCTAGTGCTTTAGTTTTTTGGTTTGATTTTATTAATGGAAAAACAAGTGATTTAAATAAGTATTCTGTAAAAGCAATTGGCAATCGGCCTAAGATTGTTAATAATGATAAAATAAGAGCCATATATTATGGAGAAGTTCCTACATTAATTTATATTACTCTTGATGAATATAGAAAATTAAAAAATAATAATTTATTAAAAGATGGTTATACATATATTATTTTACCAGAAAGTATAGAAGAATACTTTGATGCTACACGGAAATAGAAAAGTACATAGGATGAATTAGATAATTTATTGTATCAACATTCTTATTGTACAGAATCTATTACTATAAATACAATTCCAATTTATTATTTAGAACCAAATACTAGAATTAGTGTATATGATGAGAAAACAAAAATTAATGGAGAATATATAGTAAATAAGTTTGTTATTACTTTAAACTATAATGGAACAATGCAAATTATGGCAACAAAAGCGCCTACTAGGTTATTCTAAAAATATAAAGGAGGCAATGGAGATATATGATCAAAAAAGTAAAACAATTTAGATTTTTTGGTGATTCAAATTTAATTTTTAATTCAAATGATCAAGAATAGCAAACCTATCATTAGATGGATGATAATTAGCCAGATGGCCTTAATAGTAATGATTTAATGTCTGGTGAAATATTCAAATCTTTTCTACCAATTATTCAATTAGGAGTTTAGACATTACCAGGAGTCAAATTCCATTTAAATACTAATTTAGATCCTATTATTGTTGGTTCTAGTGGTATTTATGAATTAGATTTAACTGATAGTTCAGTAAAAATTACTTATATATCATTTGAATAGAAA
>JAEEGL013134372.1_pt1 | contig 11459 bp, 11 predicted proteins | sample 9134231 | NCBI WGS metagenome assembly JAEEGL01 (sample SAMN16246548, study PRJNA631951) | gut metagenome | biome: gut microbiome; feature: rumen; material: fiber-attached | host: Bos | place: Iran: Karaj | collected 2018-10
GTGAACACCCATTTCTTTGAGTTTTTTGATTTCTTCCAGATAAGTAATACCTCCGGAAGCTGTGATTTTAAGAGCAAGATCACGAATCAGCGACTGATAAAGATCCAGATTGGTGCCGGAAAGCATGCCATCTTTCGAAATGTCTGTATAGATGATTCTTTGAACACCGATCTGCTGCATTCGACGGCAGAAGTCAGGACCTGTAACACTCGAGACATCTTCCCATCCACGCGTTGCGACCATTCCGTTTTTCGCATCCACGCCAATGACGATATGATCTCCATATTTGCGGATCATCTCCTCTGTAAAAGAAGGATCTTCCAGGGCGACCGTTCCCAGAATCACATACCGGACCCCCTGAGAAAGATAGATATCGATCCTTTCTTCCGTACGAATTCCTCCGCCAACTTCAATCTCCTGCTTGGCTTCACGGCAAAGACGACGGATCGTTTCCAGATTGCTGAGTCTTCCTTCTCTGGCTCCATCCAGATCTACAATATGTAGATGTTTTGCACCTTTTTCATCAAAAAACTGAAGGATCTCTTCCGGATCGTGGAAATATACTTTTACCTGATCATAATCTCCCTTTGTCAGACGAACAGCCTGAGAATGAAGAAGATCAATTGCCGGCCATATCTGCATCTTGTTCCCTACTTTGTTAATTTGATAAATTCCTTTAAAAGATTCAGTCCGTCATCTCCGCTCTTTTCCGGATGAAACTGCATACCGAAAATATGGTCTTTTCCAACGAATGCAGGAATGCGGATCCCTTCATAATCCGTATCGGCAATCAGCACTTTTTCACAATCCTTGGCATAAAAAGAGTGAACGAAATACGTATAAATGTTTTCTTCCTTACCGGTCCATTCTTCCTGAAGATCACTGCTCACGAAATGGAGTTCATTCCATCCCATATGGGGGACGATGGCCTCCCCGGAAGGAATATCTTCCCGCAAAGAGCCGATATAACCCGGCAGCAGATGAAGGCCTTCATGCTCTCCGTATTCATAGCTTTTCTCAAAAAGCAGCTGCATGCCAAGACAGATACCTAAAAGCGGCTTGTCTGTTGCTGCAATTTCACGAATCAGATGATCCAGACCAAAATATTCCAGTTTCTCTGCTGCTTCTCCAAATGCTCCAACACCGGGAAGAATGATTCCGTCAGCACTCTTAAGCGCTTCAGGATCTCTCGTGACGACGCTGTCTGCACCGATCTTTTTCAGCGATGCTTTCAGAGAAAACAGATTGCCTACCTCATAATTGATCACTGCAATCATCTTACAGAACTCCCTTAGTCGACGGTATATCACCAGGACGAATCATGCTCATACCCGTTGCCATTGCAAGAGCGCGGCCGAAGGCCTTGAAGACACACTCAATAATATGATGGGTATTGGTTCCGGCCAGAAGTTTGATGTGAAGCGTCATACCAGCGGAACGAGTGAGACCAAGAAAGAACTCCTGGACCAGTTCCGTATCGAAATCACCCACTTTTTGAGTCGGCATCGATACATCAAAGGACAAAAAGCTTCTTCCGGAAAGATCCAGAGAACAAAGCACCAGTGCATCGTCCATCGGGAGAATGAAATACCCATAGCGGTTGATCCCGCGGGCGTCTCCCACTGCTTGTTTCAGCGCTGTTCCGAAACAAATGCCCGTATCTTCCACTGTATGATGCTGATCCACATACAGATCCCCTTTAGCATTGATTTCAAGGTCGTAGGGGGTCTGCCTGGAAAAACCATCCAGCATATGATCAAAGAAACCGATCCCCGTGCTGTTTTGATACTTTCCCTGACCATCCAGATCGAGACAGATAGAAATACTGGTTTCTTTGGTAGATCTTTCTACTTTTGCTTGTCTCATCTTATTTCTCCCTCAAAAGCTGTGATAAGGTGGTGACTAACTGCTCCATTTCGTTATCAGTTCCAACAGAGATCCGCAGATAATCGGTAATAACAGGTGAAGAAAAATGCCTTACAAGAATGCCTTTGCTGCGAAGATATTCATAGATCTTCATCCCACTGATTTCGGGATGTTTAACCCATAGAAAATTCGCTTTGGAATCAGTCACATCAAATCCAAGTGACCGGATCTGTTCCTTGGTTTTTTCTCTGGTTTTGATGATTCTGTCTGTAGTCTCTTCAAAATAAGCCCGATCCAGATAACTGATTTTTCCTGCGATCTGAGACCAGGTATTCACGGTATAGGAATTGAACGAATCTTTGATCCGGATGATCGCATCGATCAGAGTTTTCTGTCCCATAGCAAATCCCAGACGAAGTCCGGCCAGGGCTCTGGATTTGGAAAACGTTTGAACAACCAGCAGATTCGGGTAAGAATGGATACAAGGTACCATCGATTCTGCACCGAAATCGACATAAGCCTCATCCACGATCATCAGTCTTTCCGGATGATTTTTCAGATAGGTTTCCAGTTCCTCTCTTCCCAGTGCAATACCGGTCGGCGCATTGGGATTTGCAATCACAACTGGACCTGTTCCGTCCGGTATGATGGAAAGATCAATAGAAAGATCCCTTCCAAGCGGAAAAATCTGTTTTTTAGCTCCGAAGAAATCGCTCCAGACTGGATAAAAACTGTACGTAATGTCAGGAAAACTGATTGGATGATCTTCGTCGCCAAACGCCGAGAAGGCAAAGGCTAACACTTCATCACTTCCGTTGCCCACAAATACTTCCTCAGGAGAAAGATCGTTCTGCTCCGCGATCGCTGTGCGAAGATTCAAAACCGTCGGCTCCGGATACAGCTTCGTGCTTAGACTGGCAAAATCGATTTCCAGAAGACGTGGGGAAGGACCATAAGGGTTTTCATTCGTATTTAGCTTGATGAATTTTCTATCCTTTGGCTGTTCACCCGGCACATAGGGAACAGCAGCTTTTGCTGCCCTGCTCCAGTATTTTTGTTCGTTCATCATCCATTTCCTTTACGGATCAGCGCAGCTTTGGCGTGGGCTTCCAGTCCCTCCTGACGGGCAAAGACAGCCACATCATCCGCGATCTGACCAACAGCTTCTTTGGTAAAGTATGAGATCTGCGTTTTCTTAATAAAATCATCCACAGAAAGTGCGGAGGCAAATTTTGCGGTCCCGCTGGTAGGAAGAACATGATTGGGTCCGGCCAGATAATCTCCCAGCGGTTCCGTGGTATAAGGGCCAAGGAAAACGGATCCTGCATTATGGATCTGCCCCAGATAAGCAAAGGGATTTTCGGTATAGATCTCCAGATGTTCCGGAGCGATCTCATTGGCTACTTCAAGTGCTGTTTCCATCGAATCCGTGACGAAGATCCTCCCATAGTTATCAAGAGAAGCTTCGGCAATTTCCTGTCTTGGCAGAAGTGCAGTCTGCTTATCCAGTTCCTCTGCCGTTTTCCGGGCTACATCCATGGAATTCGTGACCAATACAGCCATGGAGAGCTTATCATGTTCAGCCTGAGAAAGCATATCTGCAGCAACCCAGGCAGGATTTGCAAATTCATCTGCAACGACCATTACTTCGCTCGGGCCAGCGATCATATCGATCGCGACCTGACCATACACCATTTTCTTTGCCATCGATACATAGATATTGCCAGGACCGACGATTTTATAAACTCTGGGAATCGTTTCTGTTCCATAGGCGAGCGCAGCGATCGCCTGTGCACCGCCTACACGGTAAATATGGTCGACTCCTGCAATCGAGGCAGCAGCCAGAATTACATCCGGAATGGTCCCGTTTTTTCCGGGAGGGGATGCAACCACCAGTTCCTTTACGCCAGCCAGCTTGGCCGGAATTGCATTCATCAGCAGCGTTGATGGAAGTGCGGCGGTACCGCCCGGCACATAGATACCGACTTTTTCAATTGGAAGAATGAGCTGGCCCAGAACCACGCCATTCTGCTCATGGGTGATGTAATCGTGCCGTACCTGTTTTTCATGATAGGATCGGATATTCTCAGCAGCTTTATTAAGTACACGCAGAAACTCCGGATCCACTCTGGAAACAGCCTCTTCGATCTCTTCCTTGCTGACTTCCAGCAAAGGGGTATCGGCATGATCAAATTTCAGGTTATATCGCCTCAGTGCTTCATCTCCATTCTCCTGAACATCTTTCAGAATCGCTGCGACAGAAGCATTGACATCCGCATATTCAAACTGCGAACGCATCGGGATCTGTTCGCGCCATTTGCTGCTGGATAACTGTTCGATTTTAATCACAGGTGATTTCCTCCTTTAACCGATCAACTAACGCACCAATCTCATTTTCTTTAAAGCGATAACTGGAACGATTGACGATCAGCCGCGCTGAAATATCCATAAACCGGTCGATCACGCTCAGATGGTTCTCCTTCAGGGTTTTACCAGTCTCAACGATATCAACGATCACATCGGTCAGGCCCAGCACAGGCGCAAGTTCAATCGATCCATTTAAATGGATGAATTCAGCATCCCTGCCTCTCCTGCTGTAATAGGCTCTGGCAATGTTCTCAAATTTGGTGGCTACCCGAAGTCTCTTCCTTGGATTCTCAACAAATCCATCCGGGGCGGCAACAGCCATGGAGCACTTGCCAAATCCCAGGTCCAGCAGTTCAAAAACGTCTGCAGCACTCTCTTCAATAATATCTTTTCCGCAAACACCGAGATCAGCAACTCCTTTCTCGACATATACGGCAACGTCGACCGGTTTGACCAATAAATAACGGATCTGTTTGTCAGCATCCTCGATCACCAGTTTTCTGCCCACATCGTCCATGGCAGAAAACCCATAACCAGCCTGTTCCAGTAAATGATAAACTTTATCCCCGAGTCTCCCCTTGGGAAGAGCGATCGTAATCATACATAATCTCCTACAATAGGTTCCAACACATCCATAGAAAGCGCAAATCCTATGGCGCTGCAGGCTTTTTCTTCCGGCATAAATGCTCTTGCCAGCCTGTCATAACGTCCGCCGGAAAGGACATAATCACTGCATCCTTCCGCAAACCCCTGAAAGATCAAACCATTATAGTAATTCAGAGAGTTGACCAGCGAAAAATCGATCATAATTCGGTGATGCGAATCCGAAGGCAACAATTTAGTCTGCTCGATCAGTTCTTTTAAAGCAGCAGCAAGATCCGGAAACTCATTCAGTTCATCAAGCTTTTGCTCCATTTGAGGCGCTGATCCGTTCAGTGTCAGCGCAATCAGCAGTTCTTTATAATCATGTTCCGGACATGCTTTCTTTTGAAGAAATCGACCGAGATCCGAACTGTTTTTACGGCTGATCAAATGCAGCACTACAGATTGTTCTTCTTCCCGAAGTGAATGAAACCAGTCATTCTTATCCAGCAAATCCATATGAGAAAGCACCAGCACGGTATCGACCGGGAGCATCATGAGTGCCTGCTGTGCAAGATATAGCACGTCTGTCTCACCGGATGAATGCTTTTTTTCGATCTGTTCAATACCAATCTGTCTTCCTGCTTCGTAACTGTGTGTCTCAGACGACATACGAAAAACATCTTCTTTATAATATACTTTGATACAGTCATCCGGCTGATAAGCTGCTCTTTTGAGTACAGAAAGCGTCACATCCGGACGAAGTGCATAAAGCTTGCCTCTCGGATCTGTAAAGGTAAGCATTTGTTCACCGGAAAGAAATGCCTGATGTTGATGAAACAATTCATATTCATCAAACTGCGAAAGCTTGATCCTGCCAAAGCTATTCTGCGAAAAAAGAACGGAAAGTTGGATTTCCAGCCTTTCCTGCTGACTTAATAATGAAAGATCCATATGACCTCCAAAACTAATAAATATCCATGAATATGAATAGTTTATTATAATCCCGTGGATTGAACGTGTCAATCAGCCACTTGTCAGAAATTTACTCTCCCGCTATAATGATCTTATACGATATGGCGAGGTTAAACTATGTTAATTCCATTAATACCGCATGAGTCCACCTTCACATCGGGGGCAACCAGATTATCTTTTTCCAGCCATCAAACAATATCAAGAGATGAAAAAGTTTCCAGACTGCTGCCTTTTTATTCTCATCCGGAAGAGGTCGATCAGACGATTCTGAAAACGGCCAAAGGAAAACCTTATTTTTCTTCTCTTCCACTCTGCCTTTCTCTGACAGACTCAGGCCTATATGATGTACTGGCAATCAGCCCTGAAGAAATCGGTATTGATCTGCAGATCCATAAAAAAATGCGTTACCTTTCACTGGCAAAACGTTTTTTTCATCCGGATGAGTATAATTATCTTCTGAGTCTTCCTGACGAATATCAGCCGGATATGTTCTTTTTGCTCTGGACATCGAAAGAAGCCTATGTTAAATATACCGGTGATGGGATCGATCAGAACTTTTCCAAATTCAGTGTTTTTTCTGTTCCGGAAACTATCAGTTCGATCCAAATCGATGGGTGTATGACTCTGTCGATTTGCCAGAAAAAACCGCTCCCAATCATTTTTTAAAATCGTTTTAATATACTGTCTTGAAAATCATATTCCATTGTGCTATATTGAGTACAAAGCTCTGTAATCAGAACCAAGGAGGTACATGATGTATCAATTTCCTATCGGAGTCATTCTTGACTCTTTCCGCTGTGATATCGGTACTGCACTCGATAAAGCTGTCAAAGTCGGTGCACAGGGACTTCAGGTCTACGCTACTTATGGTGAGATGAGCCCGGAAGTGCTGGTCGGTGAAAAACGCGCTGCTTTCAAGCAGTCTGTTGCCGATCACGGTCTGGCTATTTCTGCCCTTTGCGGTGATCTGGGTGAAGGTTTTGTGAATCCCAAGAGAAATCCCGAACTGATCGAGCGTTCCAAACGGATCCTCGATATGGCTGTTGAACTTGGCACCAATGTCGTTACGACTCATATCGGTGTCGTTCCAACCGATCCTCGTCATCCCCGCTATGCTATTATGCAGGATGCCTGCGGTCAGCTGGCTGAATACGCCGATTCTCTGAATGCTCATTTTGCGATCGAAACCGGCCCCGAGACCGCTATGAACCTGCGTGTCTTCCTGGATGGACTGCATTCCACCGGTGTGGCTGTCAACCTTGACCCTGCCAACTTTGTCATGGTCACTGGAGATGATCCGGTTCGTGCCGTCTATACCCTGAAAGAGTATATCGTACATACTCACGCAAAAGATGGTATCCAGTGCTTCGCAGAAGATCCGATCGTTGTCTACAGCGGCCACAGCGCAGAAGATTCGATCGTCACCTCCCCTGCTTTCCTGGAGACTCCGCTTGGCGAAGGCGCTGTCGATTACGACCGCTACCTTAAAGCGCTGGAAGATATCGGATACAAAGGCTATCTGACCATCGAGCGTGAAGTTGGTGATGATCCGGAAGGCGATATCGCCAAAGCTGTTAAATTCCTGAAAGCGTACTATTGATCTGTCAATCATATAAAAACAAAAAGGAGTGATTCCCATGGACAAAGTAAAAGTTGCTATCATCGGTACCGGTACGATCTCCAACGAACATATCGTAGCCTACCAGAACAATCCGAATGTGGATCTGTATGCCTTCTGTGATCTGGATGAAGCCAAGGTCAAAATGATGGGAGAAAAATACGGTGTGACCCGTCTGTACACCGATGAAGAGACCATGCTCAAGGAACTGCCTGAGATCGATGCAGTCAGCGTTTGTGTATGGAACTCCAATCATATGCCCTGCACCATCATGGCGCTCAACTACGGCAAGCATGTTCTGTGCGAGAAGCCCATGGCTACCAGCGCAGAAGAAGCTCGTAAAATGAAAGAAGCCGCCGATAAGGCCGGCAAGCTTCTTATGATCGGTTTCGTGCGTCGTTACGGCAACGATACTCAGATCTTTATGGATTTCAAGAACACTGATTATTTCGGAGAAATCTACTGGGCAAAAGCGCAGTATATCCGCCGCAACGGCAACCCCGGCGGCTGGTTCGGTGAGAAAGCCAAATCCGGCGGCGGCCCCCTGATCGACCTCGGTGTTCATGTCATCGACCTGACCCGGTATATGCTTGGCAATCCCAAACCGGTCTCTGTCTATGGCGCAACCTTCCAGAAACTGTTTGATCGCCGCAATCTGAAGACGCCCAAGGGATATGTTTCTTCTTCTCATACCGATCATGATATCTGTGATGTTGAAGATGCTGCAACCGCAATGATCCGTTACGACAACGGTGCTGTGGTTCAAGTTGAAGTTTCCTTCTCCCTGAACGTTGAGAAAGAGTCCGGCATCATCGAGCTTTACGGAACCAAAGGCGGTGCCAAGATCGATCCTGAACTGAAGCTGATCTCTGAGGCGAACGGTTATATGACCGATACTACTCTGAAAGCTCGCACGGCTATGAATATGGGTGTGATCTTCCGCAATGAGATTAATCACTACATCGACTGCATCATGAACGGTACACCCTGTAAATCTCCTGCAGAAGACGGTATCACCCTGATGGAGATCCTGGACGCGATCTTTGAATCCGCTCGCACCGGTCACGAAGTTCTTTTAAATCAATAAGACGAGGTAATTAAGCTATGATGAAAGTAGCTGTCAGTTCCTATAGTTTCTCCCAGGCTTACCGCAGCGGGAAAATCACGCTCTTTGATTCTATCGCGAAAGCCAAGGAAATGGGATTCGAAGGATTTGAAGTAGTCGATTTCAACTTCAAGACCTCCTGCCCCGAAGGAAAATCTCTGGAAGATTATGCACGTGAGATCAAGGCTGAAGCTGATCGCGTCGGTATCGTGATCACGAATTACACGGTCGGAGCTGATTTCCAGAACCGTGATACGTCGGAGGAAGTGGAACGCGTCAAGAAGGAAGTCGATATTGCAGTGATTCTTGGTGCATCCGGTATGCGTCACGATGCAGCTTCCTGGGATCGCAGCAAGAAATATGAAAGCTTTGATCATGCACTGCCCCGTATGGCTGAAGGCATCCGTCAGGTTGCAGAATATGCTGCTTCCAAGGGCGTACGCACCATGAGTGAAAACCACGGTTTCTTCGCACAGGATGCACTGCGTGTCGAAAAACTGATGAATGCTGTCGGCCATCCGAATTACGGCTGGCTCGTTGACATGGGCAACTTCACCTGCGCCGATGAAAATCCCTTCACCTCTGTAGGCATTGCTGCTCCTTATGCGGTTTATGTTCACGCCAAAGATTTCATCATCAAGCCAGCTGATGGTCCGAATCCCGGCAAATTCTTCTTCAAGTCCCGCGGCGGCGCTTATCTTCGCGGCACGATCGTAGGCCAGGGCAATGTCCCGGTTAAGGCATGCCTGGCTGCGCTCAAGAATAATGGCTATGACGGATATGTAGCGATCGAATTCGAAGGTATGGAAGATTGCTTCCTTGCACTCGAAGCCGGCCTTGAGAACTTGAAGAGATATATTGCTGAGCTGGAAAACTAAACTGATTCCTCCCTGATCCAGATCTCTCCGGAACATGGTTCTGATTCAATATTCAAACGACCATTTTCGGATTGAAGAATACGGCCGGAAAAAACTCCGACATATCTTCCCCACCCCATATCAGGGATGTTGATCCAAGCACGCTGTTCATCGTTATTGACGGTGATCAGCGTGCTTTTTTTGTCCAGGGTTCTGGCAAAAGCATACTGTCTGGTGGTAAGGGACAGTTCCTGATAGGATCCATAGGATAACACTTTTTGTTCCTGACGGACCTGTCCAAGCGTGCGAAGAAGGTCTGTCATATCATTAGACTGCATAGTAGAAAGATTCAGTGCAGGTCGAAGCGAATCATCGGATCCTCTCTCCTTCTTTCCGTCGATGCCGTACTCCGATCCATAGTAGACAGAGGGCACACCGGGCAGTGTATACAATAGTATATGTACTGGCAGCATATGATCTTTATTGTTTAGTTTCGTATGAATACGTTCCACGTCATGATTATCTACAAAATTATATAAACCCGTTACGCTGCCGCCTCTTTGATCCAGCAAACGTTTTACGGTATGCGCGATCTCGAAGTAATTATGATCGTTATGACCGGAAAAAAGCGCTTTATGCAGATGATAATTGGTCACTGCATGAAGCATTTCCGGATTGACCCAGCGGTTGTATTCTCCATGAATAACTTCCCCCATCAGGTAAAAATCCGGTTTGACGATGCCGGCAAGAGAGCGAAGCATTTTCATAAAATCAAACTGCAGCACATCCGCAGCATCCAGCCGAAGTCCATCAATATCGAATTCTCTCACCCAAAAACGAATCACATCGGCAATATAATCCTTGACGGCAGGATTCCACTGATTCAGCTTGACCAGCAGGTCATAGCCGCCCCAGTTATCATAGGAGAATCCATCGTTATAGGAATTGTTATTCCAGAAGTTGACGTTGCAATACCATTCTTTATAAGGTGAATTCTCCCGATTCTTCTTTAGATCCTGGAAGGCAAAGAAATCCCTTCCGGTATGGTTGAAGACACCGTCAAGAATGACTTTGATACCTTTTTCGTGGGCATAGGAAACAAGATCAGCAAGATCTTCATTGGTTCCCAAACGTGAATCGACGGTATAATAATCGGTCGTTTCATACCCGTGTCCGACAGACTGGAACAAAGGACCGATATAAAGGGCTGTAAATCCGAGTTCCTTGATATGGTCGATCCATGGTTTCAAAAGTGGCAGCCGGTGAACTGGTGCCTCATAATGATTCTGTTTGGGTGCGTTTAAAAGTCCTAAGGGATAAATATGATAAAAGATCGCTTCGTCGTACCAAGCCATATTGATAACCTTTCTGGTTTTCTTATAGAATCGTTCTTCGGATCTGCAAAGCCAGCTGATCGGTTTCTTTTTTTCTGCCTGAACCCGCATAGGTACCGATAATAAATACAGGCCGGATCAGCCTTCGAATCGATACCTTTCGCCCGAGATTACCGCCGGCTCCATAAGTATCCAGCATTGAGCGGCAGATCTCATCATCGCCGATATCCATAAAATCAGCGGCTTCATCCAGGTACAGCATTTCACTGAAATCGATCAAGCCAACGTTCAGCTGATCATCCACCAGAATATTGCCGCTCGAAAGATCTCCATGAGACAAAACCATCTTCTCACCGCAGCCTCGCAGCTCAGATGGCATCTCCCGCATCATCAGATCATCGATTATTTTGAGTTCAAAAGGAGAGAAATATTCTCGTAGTGTCGGAATACTGTATTGATAGCGCTGCTGCCATATATCGATTTCCCAGGCGAGAGAATAAGGCTGTGCCTGAGCGCACTTTGCTTGATGAAGGATTATCAGGCATTTGCCAAGCTGCATCGCTATCTGATCTTTCTGGGTCGATGTAAGTGTCAGGTTATCCAGATTATTCCCTATAATACCATAAAGACCGATATAACTGTGATCCGGGCTGGTCCATCCTACCTTCTGCACTTTAACAGGAAGAGAAAGCGTCCCGATAAAATTAAGCATTTGCTCCTCGATCTCGTAATCCGCATTTTCTTCTTTTTTGAAC
>JAEEGL013520236.1_pt1 | contig 11459 bp, 6 predicted proteins | sample 9134231 | NCBI WGS metagenome assembly JAEEGL01 (sample SAMN16246548, study PRJNA631951) | gut metagenome | biome: gut microbiome; feature: rumen; material: fiber-attached | host: Bos | place: Iran: Karaj | collected 2018-10
AATACGCTCTGCAAGACCGACTGCTTCAAGGGCTGCCAGGGCCTTTTCGTGGCGCAGACTGCGGTCCAGTTTCTGATACTTGAGCGGCAGCATAACATTCTCGATTACATTCATAGAATTAATCAAATGGTACTGCTGGAATACAAAGCCGATAGTCTGATTACGCAAAACCGAAAGCTCTTTTTCAGACATCTTTGCAGTTTCTTTTCCATTTATTTTTACGATTCCCGAAGTAGGGCGGTCCAGACAGCCAATCATATTCATGCAGGTAGATTTTCCCGAGCCCGAAGGTCCCATGATGGAAACAAATTCTCCCTGTTCAATATTAAAGCTGACGCCACGCAGCGCACGTACTTCGTTATCTCCCATGATGTAGGTTCTTACTACATCCTGTAAACTAACTACGTTTTCCATAAGCCACCGCCTTAACGTCCAGGGAAGCCACCGGTCGGCATTGGAGCTCCGCCACTTCCGCTGCTTCGACTGCTGCTGCCACTGCTGCCAGAGCTTCTGTTATTAGTTCCGCCATTATTTCTGTTACGGTTCTGACCAGAGGCTCTTGGCTTACTCTGCTGAATAAGCACTTCGCCGCCTTCAAGACCTTCAAGAACCTTTACATATTCACTTCCATAAGGCTGAATGGTTACAGACTTTTTCTGTTCACCGCGGGCAAGAACAACATAAGGCTTTTTATCTTCATAACCGATTGCATAGCGGGAAACAACAACATATTCTTCTGTAGGACTGATTTCGATTTTTCCGGTGAAAGAAAAGTATGGAAGAATCTCTTCAGGGTAATCATCAATTCTAAGATTTACCTTAACAATTGTTGCACCACGCGAAGTTACCGAACCGATTGCAGGCCAGCCTGTTACATAGCCTTCTACTGTGCCGCCGCTGTAAGCCGGGAAAGTGAACAATACCTTCTGTCCAACTTCAAGCTTAGAAACATCTGTTTCTGTAACTTCAACCTCGGCAGTAAGATAATCTGTATTTACAAGAGTTCCGATTTTATCCTTAGCGGCAAGAGAGTCACCAACTGCTACCTTAAGGTCTGCAATAATTCCGTCAAAGGTTGCAATTACCTTGCGGTCGTTTACCTTCTGTACGAGAGTAGCGCGTTCAGTTTCGAGCAGCTTAAGCTCGCGTTCAGAAGCAGTAAGGCGTTTGGTTGCCATGTTGTAATCGTGCTTTTCAAGATTGTAAATCTGTTCAGAGTCATCAAGCTGAATGATGATATCTCCCTTGCTGACGTGGTCGCCTTCGTTTACATAAACGGCAGTAACAGTACCGGCACTCAGAGCCTGTAAGGTCTGTTCCTGGGCTGCAGCAATAGTTCCCGAAATCTCAATTACGTTTTCGTAGGTTTCCACGTTAGCTGTGTAGTAAACCTTTTCGCTGCTCTTTGAGCTGAGCAGAGTTTTAAGAACCACCAGGCCTGCTCCAATCACAAGGATCGCAGCTGCACAGATAATAATTATTCTGGCTTTTCTGTTTATTTTAATTTTCTTTTTCATTTTTTCCCGCCTTATTTAATCTCAAATTTCTCGCTTACAAAGTTTGAAATTACGTCGTCATTGTAAATTATCAGATCAATCAGGTTAGAAACCTTTTTGATAATATTGCTGTTTAAGTTGTTTCTTGAAGAAAGATATTCTGTCTGGCTGATATAGCCCTGGCTGTAAAGCTTTGCCATATCACTTTCCAGATCTTCATATACAGTAAGATCTTTTTCTGCAGATTCCTTTTCCCAGAGCAGGGTGTCCAGCTTCTGCTGCAGTTCTACAACCTTAGTCTCGTAGTTAGATTCAGCTGATTCAATTGCAAGCAGCTCCTGTTCTTCGGTAAGCTCGTTAGTCTGCTTTGTAATAGAGTTCTTGCGGAAGGTATTAGGACTGATTGTTACCGAGAAAGTGTAAGCAGGAGAAGATGCTTTGCTGCCCGACCCCGTACCAGCACCGGCTCCGCTGCCAGCGCCCTGACTACTTTCTTTTTCGTTTACAGGGAAACTGACTCCGGCTCCAAGAGTTACACCGCCGTAAGTTCCATTAAGTCCTGCATCTACAGTATCGCTGTTAGTACCTGAGTTTTCAAAAGTATAACCGGCATTTGCAGAAAGACTGTAATTCTTTTTGCTTTTTCGCTCCATAGAATTAATTTCATAAGTCCACTTAGCGCTTTCAATTTCAGAATAAAGCTCCTTATCAAAAGTTGTAACATCGAGAAGTTCAACTGCTTCAATATCAGAAGGAACAAGACTCATAAGGTCAACCTTTTCATCAATCGAAATATCAAAGCCGCATTTCTTGTAGAAAACAACACAGTCATAAATAAAGGAACGCATTGCGCTTTCAACATCCTGTTCATCAGAAAGAACCTTGAGCTCAGCCTGGCGGTAGGTAGATGATGATTTTGAATAGCCCTGAATCTTTTTTGCTTCAAAATCAATAGAATCAGAATAAAGCTTTTCATTCTTAGAAATGATTGAACTGATTGAGGAAAGAAGCTTTTTAAGCTCAGTGTAAAATTCCTTTTCTGCAGCAATGGCGCGCTTTTCAATTTTTCTCTGGGCTTCAGCTACAGAACGTTCTGCCTTAAGCTTTGTGATTTTATTTGAAAGGGTAGCAGAAGAAATAATATCTACGCCGACTGAAAGGGATGTATCACTTACCTTTGTTTCATCAGAGTTCGAAGAAATATTTGTCTGGGCTGTAGCAGAAAGATTAGAAGCTGCCGGCAGCTTTGCCTTTACAGAAGGCTTAGCCGAAAGCTTAGAGCCGTCGTCGCTAACCTGCAGGGTAACAGTTCCGCTGGAAAGAGTTACGTCAAAGCCGTTATCAATCAAAGTTGATTTATAAGCCAGTGAAGTCTTTTTTGCGGCAATAGTGAGGTTCTTAAGCTCTGTATCGTTTTCTACATAAGAGAGAAGAAGAGTAGTTGTGTCAGGAAGTGAAACCTGCGCAGCCTTTTCTTTTTCTGCTTCTGCAAAAATCCGTGCAGAGAAAATTATCAGTGTTGCTAAAAAAATAAGGTGTTTCTTTTTCATTTTGTCCTCAGTTATAGATTAAACCGAAATGGCCTAAAAAAGAAACACCTTTTTGTAAATATAAGAATAGTCTTATATGTTACTCAGAATTCCAATAATGTCTGCACCGCCGACAAAAGTACCGATTGTACTTCCGATTGATGAAAGAACAAATACCAGCAGGGTGCGAAGGATGCGGTTTTTATAAAAGCCTTTCAGGCTGGTTACATCATCCTGAAGAGTTTCCATATCACTAACCTTAGGCTTGCAGACAATTGCCTGAACAATCGCTGTACAAAAGCCGATTCCAACGAAAGGACAAAGAGAAGTAAATGGAGCGCCTATAAAGCCCACAAGAATTGCCAGTGGATGACCAAAAGCGACTGCGGTAAGAATAGCAGCAGGAATTGCGTTCCAGAGGAACCAGGTAGAAAGAATCTGGGCACCGGCGTGAATACCGCCGTAAACAAAGCCCGCAACAATCAGACCAATAATACAGGCCGGAATTAAGAAAGCAAAAAGTCTTCCCAAAATACCAGGCTTTGGCAGCACCGAAAGCTCATTTACATTCGGAGTAATTTCATCTTTGCCCAGCTTTTCAAGATAAGCCTGAACTCCAGGGAGGTGGCCTGCACCAAGAACAGCAACAATGTTATTTCCCTCTGATTCCCAGATTTTTGAAGCAAGGAAACGGTCGCGTTCGTCAATCAGAACCTCTTTGATAACAGGCATATATTCTGAAAGCTCATTCATCATAGAATCCATTTCATTGCGCTGCTTGAGCTTTTCAATTTCTGAAGGATCAATTTCTTCTTTACTGAAGGCAGATGCAATGAGGGTAGAGAAGAGCTTGCACTTTCCCCAGAAGGAGTTTTTGCCCCAGGCCCGTTTAAGGGTAATCTGAATAGGGCGGTCTACAAGAGAGCAGGGAATATTGTTTTCTTCTGCGGCGTTCATTGCGGCAATCATTTCGTCGCCGGGTTTTACGCCCGCATTAAGACCCATTCTGCGCTGGTAAGAAGAAAGCATAAGGTTTGCCAAAAGCAGAAAGCCTTCCTTTCTTTGAAGAACCTTAACCAGGTCCAGCTGACTATAGCGTGATGGATTTTTGATAGAGTCTGCGCGCTTTTCATCAAGCTCAACGGCAACGCAGTCTGGTTTTATGTCGGTAATTGTTTTTTTAACTTCTTCAACACTTTCTTTAGAAACATGTGCAGTGCCCACAAGAGTTATCTTGCGGCCACTGAATTCCAGCTGTACTTGAGTCTGGCTCATTTTTGCAATCCCCATTCGGCAATTCTGTATTCAAAGAACATAGGAGCTTTCATGTCGGTAACCTTTGTGTAGTACTCATTTGCAAGCTCTTCTGCTTTGTTTAACTCATAATAGAGTCCCATGTAGAATAACATTTTACCGCGGTTATTGCTATTAGTTTCTTTAGTGATTTTCTGAATTACGTTTGATTCAGCATTTTTGTTGTAGTTATCATTATAGAAGCGGACAAGAGCGTATTCAGTTGAATTTGCATCAAGTTTCTTGAGCTGGGCTGTAAGAACCTTTTTAGCTTCCTGAGGTTTATTCAGCTTAAACCAGCAGGCAGCAATCATAAGAGTATAAGCATAGCTTGGACTGAATTCATAAGTCTTTGAAAAATATTTGATTGCATTTTCCCAGTTCTTTGCACGGTATTCCAGGATTGCAGTAGATTCGTAGGCGTAAAAATATTTAGGATTTGTCTCAATTACTTTATGATAGTTTTCAAGAGCCTCATCCCATTTGCCAAGGTCGTCGTAGTTGCCTGCAAGGTAAGCGTAGGCAAGGAAGTATGTAGGATCAAGCTCTGCGGCCTTTTTCCAGGCCTTAGCTGCATCTTCAAATTTTCCCTGATAGCGCAGATAGGTTCCATAGTCCATCCAGTAATCATAATTTACAGGATCCTGTTTAATGGCTTCCTGAACGAATTTTGTGGCGCGGAGATAGTTTTCATCCTCGTAGGCAAGCTTGCCCATGTAGGCCAGGGCTGCTGCATTTTCCGGGTCCTTGTCGAGAATTGTCTGGAAGGTTTCTGAGGCAGTTTTGATATCGTCGGTGTAGTAAGACATCTGGGCATAGCCGAAAAGCGCATCTGTATTATTCGGGTCACCCTTAAGTGCCTTTTTATAAGAATCACGGGCCATCTTGTATTTCTTGTTTACAGCATATTCTTCTGCTTTCTGAATATTCACGGCAGGGTTGTATGGATCTGTGGCAAGAATCTTATCTGAAGCTTCTTTATAGCCTTTTTTATCGCCCTTTGCCTTTGCACACATAGAAATCAGCTCAAGAGCATCCATGTTATTGGCATCAACAGCAAGAATTTCATTGGCTACAGCAATGGCATTATCATACTGGCCATCTGAATAATAGAGGGCTGCGAGAAGGTTTTTAAGTTCAAGATCATCCTTAAGTGAAGAAGGAATACTGTCAAAGTGGGCAATTGCACCCTTTGTATCTCCCTTTTCAAGCAGTGCCTGGAGCTGCTTAACGAATTTTACGTTAGGTGGGTCCTCAGGTTCTTTCTTTTTGGTCTCTTTTTTTGTTTCTTTCTTAGGCTCGGCTTTGCTAACCTCCTGCTTAGGCTCCTCTGTTTTTTCAGTTTTTGGAGCTGTAGCACAGCCGGTAACAGAAACAGCAGCAAAAAGTGCTCCTGCAGCAAGAATCAGCAAAAATTTTGACTTCATTTTAATCATTCTTTTTATTTCCCTTCCCTTATATAGTTGTATATTATAGTTGAAATTAACCGAATCATTGGCTAAACTATAAATACAATGAGCATTCGGATATTAAAAAAAGCATTAGGACTGCTTATTGTCGATATCGTTATAATCATCGGCATTTTTGTCCTGCAATTTAGAACAGATTCCACAATTATTAAAAAAATCGGAAATCTTCAGATTACACTGGAAACCCAGGAAAATCAGACAGCTGTAACTGCATATAAAAACAAAGCAAGAATCTCCTATAATGGTATAAATTTCTATTTTGATGACCAGAACCCTGCTTCAATCAAAAAAGATGATAAATCTTCTGTTGTTGAGCTTAAAGATGTAGAACAGCTGGATCCTCTTTCTATAACATTAAAATTCACAGACAATGTTAAAGTTACGTTTGAGCTTGCTTCTTCTGAATCTTCTGCTTCTCTTGCTATTCTGGCCGATTTGCCGGATGGAGTAAGTGATTTTTCTATGCCTTACACCTATTCAACTAATATGAGTGTTCAGAAGGTAGAAAAGGACAGTGTTATTTTTGCAGGAAAGCGTAATGCCTGGGAGCTTGCAGGACATTCGGTTCGTGCCGGCTATTTTGATTTTACTCCACGTAATTATGTTGCAACTTATTCTGTTTATGATGCAAATCAGAAGTTTACCTTTGATACTATCGTAAATGAACAGATTGCGAGCGCCGCTGACTTTGCAAAGACAGTTGCTCAGTTAAAGAGAAATCTTATTTCTGCCTTTGAAGCAAATAATAATGAAGCAAATGTTACCGAACAGGTTGCAGTTTCTTATATCGCGGCTCAGGCAGAGACCGGAAACTATACAAGAGCTGTTGAAAATATTCCAGACAGTCTCAAGAAGAGCAAGCAGAGAACCTATCTTTCTGCTCCATACATGAATACCCTTGAAGACATGAATGCCAACCTCGAAGCTGTTATGAAGGATTATGAGCGCCGCATTACTGACAGTGCCGATAAGGGAAGCTTCGACCTCTTTACAGTTCATAAGATTGCAGACTTTATTTATCTGCATCCAAATGCAAATACTGTTAAAAAGCTTTTGACTAATGCAGCAAGTGCCGAAAGCGAAAGTCTTACAATTGCTCAGATTTCCGGAATCCTTCAGGTATATTCAGACCTTATGGAGCTTTCTCCTTCTCTTGCACAGCTGCTCGAACCTGCTCTTGAAGGTGGAATTGCAAGAATTACCGAAGCCTGCAAGTTCGAAGGAAATATCCTTACAATTTCTGAAAACGATACCTTCCTTTCTGTTAATCAGGCAGTTGAAATCGGTATCGCACTTTTGCGCTATGGTAAGATTTCTGAAAACGAGACAATTGAAAAAGCCGGTTATGCAATCGTTAATTCATACCTTGCAGAAAGCTCTTCTTTTGATTTACGAACACTCAGTAATCTTTATCCTGTGCTTGCCTATAATAATCCTTTCTATCCACATTTTGAAAAGATTGATGATTCAAATGGCAGCAAGGTCTGGGCATGGACCTGTGCTAAGTCAATCAAGCTGGACCGCAATTCAGATGAATATAACTTTACAATTGATTTCCCTAACGGCGATACTCATTACGTTATCCTTAAGGGCATACCGGTATTCAATCTGATTTATATTTATGATATGTCATTCAGAACTGACCCACGCTTCGAGACATATAATTCTTCTGGTTATGTATATAAGAGACCTACAGAAACACTGCTTCTCAAGTCTCGTCATAAGACTCAGCTGGAGAAGGTTCGTCTTGTTTACCATGAAGCAGCGCCGGCCCCAGCGCCAGTAGTTGAAACTCCGGCTCCGGCCTCGGCAGAAGAAACTGAAGCCGCAGAGACTTCAGAAACTGAGACAACTGAGGAAGAGGACGCTAAATCTCTTCAATATAATCCTTAGAGTTTACGCGCTTAAGAACCATGAGGGTGATGTCGTCGGTAATCTTTTCGGCTCCGATAAAATCAGAGAACTTATCCATAATGCGGTTCATAAGCATAATTGCGCTTTCATTATGATACTGCTGAATAATCTTGATAATACGCTCTTTTGAAAAATCCTGCCCCTTGCTGTTTACGCAGTCGGTAAGACCATCAGTAAAGCAGACAATGATATCATCCTGAGAAGCACGGAAGTTAATCGGCGGGAAGGAAACATCAAGACCTTCAACACCAAGAATACCATACTGCTTGTCTTCTTCAGGCTTAAGCTCAATTACCTTGTCTTCGGCAGCACTGTAAAGAAGAGGGTAAGGGTGACCTGCATTAGCAAACTCAACACTACAGATATCCTTTTTATTAAATTCACTGAAGCGGAAGAGCAGGCCCGTAATATAGTTTTCAACATTTACCTTTTCTTTGATATAAGACTTGTTGATGTCTTTGAGGACATTGGAAATCGATTCATCCTGATGCTTTCCTGTAATAAAGTGCTGGCTGATAATTCCCTTTGCAAGAATAGTCATAAGACCTGCAGGAATACCGTGGCCAGAAACATCAAAAATACCAATACCATCAAGAATGCTTTCGGTGAAATAATAATCATAAAGGTCGCCGGAAACATTATTGTCTAAAGCGTTATAGGAAATGGCAAGATCCCAGCCGCGGAAGTTTTTGTTCTTTGCAGGCAAAAAGTTTTTCTGAACGTGAGCAACAGTTTCAAGACCCTTTGAAAGAACGTAGTTTGCCTCTGAAAGCTCTTTAGTACGAAGGGCAACAACATCTTCCAGGTGAGAGTTGAATTCAGAAAGCTTTGTATTAAGCTGAGTGTTATGCATGTACATTGAACCAAAGCGAAGAAGCAGGGAAGCAAGGAAGATGATGATTGTTACCTGCCAGCCGTAAATTGTAAAGTAAGGAAGGTTAGGGCTTATGCCGCCGAATTTCAAAATACTGTCAACGATAATGGAAAGAATAACCGGAGAGAAACCAACCAGAAGATAAAGACTGTTTTTTCTTGTTTCTTTAGTAATAATATCTTTTACAAGGTGAGGAATGCTGAAGCAGAACTGAAGTGCACCGAAGATAATAACATTCGGTATAAAGGAATTAAGCTTCATTGTTGTATTTTCTGTCATTACCCAGATAATCGGGATTAAGTATAAAACCAATCTTATTATGATGATTTTATTTGAATCCTTTCTACGCAGATAGGCAATTATGAAGGAGTTTGCAAAGTAAATTGTTGTGAAGGCACCACCGTAGAAGAATACACGGATGAGCATTGTGTAAGACAGCCAGGAGGTTGCCCAGGATAATTCAGATACAAAGAATGGGAAGAGGAAGAAGATGGTAAAGAAATTCAGCAGGGCAAAGAAAAGATATACATTCCTGTTCTCATAATTCTTCATAACGATATAAAGGAAGAAGTAAATGAAGAATACAATCAGAAGAATTGCAGAAAAACCAATTGTGATTTTTGAATTGAAGAAGGTCATGCTTTCTGCAGCGGTGTAAATATCTGGTTTTTCGCTGATAAAAATCTTTTCTGCGATACTTGCAAAAGCATCCGGCCATACTCTGATGAGAATAGTGTTTAAACCATCCTGCTTGAGCATATTGTCGGAAAACATGAAATACTGGGCAATAAAACCGGCACTGCTTTCTTTAGGAGGAAAATCTCCATACTGACGCACACCAATATTGTTGATAAAAAGCAGATCAGCTCCGCGGATATAGCCTATATAAAGACCTAATTCTTTTCCTCTCAGATGTTCCGGAATGTAAAACTGAATCTTGAGCCATAAAAAATCGCCGTCTTTTTCAATCAGATTATTCAGATTGCCCATATCACTTTTGCTTAAGGGCTTAAAATCAATTGCTTTGGGAAGAACCTGACCAAGACCATATTCCGGAGGCGTTTCCAGATAACTGACATAGTTAGAAACATCGTAGCGGGAATTTTTTAGCCCGCTGCCGCAAGATGAGAAAATCAGACTTGAAATAAGGATGATAAACACTGCTAATAAATTCTTCTTCATCTTATTTAATAGTATAAACTATAATATTGAAAAAAGCGAATATATAATTACTTGTTTTTGACCGGATAATTATTTTCTGTTATAATTTAGGGGTATTTTTAGTAAGTTGGAGAGAGTTATGATTACAAAAAGATTCAAGTCTATTGTATTACTGTCTTTTATTATTTCTGTTATAGTCCTTTTCAATTCCTGTCTTATGGGTGGGGTAGAAAAAACTGCTTCACGGGCTTCTGTCGCCTTTACGGTTGATGAAGCTATGGCTCAGAGAATCGCGGCTGCGGCTGAAGAAGAAGGCCTTTCGGTTTCTACTGCCGGACCTGCTTCTTATCGCACTCTTCAGAGAAGCGTAGATTATACTAATTTATTTATTGATGTCGCCGTAAAAGGTGATTTTGAAGACAGCAAAACTATTCAGGCTGTAGAAGATACCTCTGCCAGCTTTACTTCAATTCCAGTCGGTTCCAGCATATATGTTGAAGCAACCGCCTACTATCAAAATGGCGAAAACCGTACAAATCTTTTCGAAGGCCAGTCAAAAACCTTCAAAGTCCGCGAAGGCGAAAACCAGGTAATCTTCGTCCTGCACCGAACAAGCGGCAGCGAGAACGGCGGCGGTGAAACAGTTATACCTAATGAGCTTCCGGCAAACATAATCTTTGTTGCAAATGCTCAGGCCGGTGGTGCCAGTGGAAATGACGGTACCGAAGAAAGCCCGCTGGACAGCATTGAAAATGCCATCGGCAAAATCAAATCAATCGTAGCAGACGCCAACAGCGGCCATGCCAACGATGAAGAATGGGGTATCGTTCTTTTGAGCGATTTAACTGGTGCCCAGAAGGTAACCACAGACGCCGACGGCTTCATGTCAAAGCTTGTTATTGCAAGTAAAGATTCTAAGGCTATTAAGACTATTGATGGTGGCAGATCCAATTATAATAACGGAAATGGCCCGGATTATTATAATTTCAACAGCGAATATGATGATGGTTCAACAATAACAGTTTTGTCTCAGGAAACTGTAGTTTTACAGTGTGTGAATGTTACTGGTGGATGGGCAAACTATGGTGGTGGTATTAAACACATGGGCAATACTCTTTACATAAAGTCTGGTGTTGAAATATACGGAAACAAAGCTGTCTATATGGGTGCCGGAGTATTTACCGGTATTGCAGAAATGGGAGCAACACAATCGAGGTCTCTGTTTCTTTCTGGTTGTGTGATTGGTGGAGAAGGGGCAAAGAAAAATGTTTGTACCCTTAGTCCTGATAATGGCCAGTATGGCGATGGTGGCGGTATAGGAATTACTGGACCATTATATACTAATGAAAATGTAAGAATAAATTGTGATATAGAAGATGCTTCTATCATCGGAAATACAGCTAACTGCGGTGGTGGAATTGCGATCAGGGGAAATACAAAACTTACAATTAAGAGTGGAACAATAACTCAAAATACTGCTTCTAGCAGAGGTGTTAGCCTTGGTGGTAGTGGTGGTGGTATATACTTTAATGACCAGTATAATGGAGTACTAACCCTTAATATGGAAGGTGGTTCAATTACAGCAAATAAAGCTGAAGCAGGTGGAGCTATTGAGTCCCAGGGTGGTACAGTTAATTTGTATGGAGGAAGTATAAGCGGTAATACCACAACAACAGGAAAAGGTAATGGTATTGTCCATTTTTCGACAAGTAATTCTGGTACT
>JAEEGL014597995.1_pt1 | contig 11459 bp, 6 predicted proteins | sample 9134231 | NCBI WGS metagenome assembly JAEEGL01 (sample SAMN16246548, study PRJNA631951) | gut metagenome | biome: gut microbiome; feature: rumen; material: fiber-attached | host: Bos | place: Iran: Karaj | collected 2018-10
CTTTTTTATGAATAATACAGGCAGAACCGGAGCTGCAGTGTATTTAAGCAACTACGAGTATGCAGAGTGCAGACGATCTGTCTTTAGCAATAATGATGCGACTGATGGTGGTAGTGCCATTGCTGCAATGAATTTTCACAATCTCCTTGTTGTGCAATCAGCTTTCTTTGAGAATAAATCAACCAAATTCGGCACACTATATATCCAACCATCAACAACTGCGTTCAGTGCGAATTTGTTGAACAACGCATTTCTAAACAACACTCTTAATGCAAAAAGTGGCATTGCAGCAGCTACCAAATGGTATGGCGGAGCAGCAGTATATGTAAGAATGAGCGATGAGAACCAACGCTTCAATATGGCGCATTGCACACTGATGGGAAATAAAATCTTATATAACGGTAATACTGACAATTTCTTTGGTGCAGCTCTGAATTTGTTTGCCGGCAAGGCATGTATGATGAACAATATCATATTGGCAAACTCGCTGAAATTGGAAAATGCAGCTGTACCTGTGTGGGCTGATCTTTATGCAACAGAAGAGAGTAGTATCATCAGAGAGACTTATTGCCTCACATCAGCATCCGAAGATATAGCAGGGTGGGAGAATGATATTGCGGCTACTTTCGCAGGTAGTTTTACTGATGGTTATACTGCAACAGTCGATAACAACGGAGCATACCCGATATTGAAGAATACTCTTGCTGATTATAAATTCGCGTGTCTGGCAACCAACCAACGTCTTTGCGAGAGTGCTTTTCTCTTCGACTTGAATGGCGATGGTAGCATGGGTGGTGTGGTTGACCGCGATATGTTAGGAAACCAGCGTGTTAGCAAGTCTTGCATAGGTGCACTGGAATTCATCAGTACTGAAACTTCATTGGATGATCTTACAACATCAGGAATGTTAACCGGAAAAGTTCGCGTTTATAATGTGCTGGGTATGGATTTTACAAACGTAAAACATCTTTCTCAAGGAACATATATATTTACTGACGGAGTACATTCCTATAAAACCTTAATACAATGAAAAAGATCCTTTCGATACTGATTCTGATGTGCATGGCAATGATGCATGTAAAGGCAGAGGAGACCGGTGTTCATCGCTTTGCCAACTATAATGTTCGCTATGTAAACAAAAATAACGGTGATACAGGTCAACAACTATGGTCAAATCGCAAGGATTATGTCATCAAAATAGTTAAAGATTACGATTTCGACATAGTTGGCATGGAGGAAGTAACCGGCAACAATGCCAATCCGTCGCAACTTCAGGATCTTCGCAACGGACTGACCGGTTATGCCGATCACTCTGTAGAGCGCGAAGGCAGACAATATTCATACAACTCGATTTTCTACAAAACTTCCAAATATACCCTTATTGACCAAGGACATTTTTATGTGAACGAGCATCCTGAATCGCCCGGCGAAGGGTGGAGCACAGATATTGCTCGTACATGCATATGGGTGCATTTGCAGGATAAAGCATCAGGTCAGGACTTTTATTTCTGCACTACTCACGTAAACTATGGTGCCAACAATTGCGGCATCCAGAGTGGTAAACTGATAGGACATCGCCTGAAAAATATTATTGGTCAGACACCTGTGGTTCTCGTTGGTGATTTCAATATGCGTCGCGACGATCACGAACTGGCATATCGAGGATATGCATCGTATTTTTACGATCTAACACTCACTACTCCAGAGAACAAATGTCTGCCGGAAACAAATCCACAGACCAGTGCTACTACTACAGGTTGGACGCCCGTTACACAAAAGAAAGATGGGAATGAGTTTGACTATATCTTTTATGACCATATGACTCCACTCTCGCGTCATATCATCACAGAATACTATCCTGAACTCGGTCGCACGGTGAATCCGTCTGATCACTATCCTGTTCTTGGACGATTCCTTCTGGGAGATAGAAATCATCCTACCGTCTTTTATGCAAATAACGACGAGTCGCTTCAGCAGGCACTGCAAGATGCCACAATGGGAGATACCATCTGCCTTGCTGTAGGCGAATATCATATCACCCAAAGCATCAAACCGGAATGCTCTCTCTGCATCATGGGAGGATTCAACAGCGACTATTCGGATGTAACCGGCAAGTCGGTCTTTATTGCAGAGAATCTCACTGAACCGATGATCAATATCCCTCATTATTATAATCTGGAATTGCACGACATCGTGATGCAAGGAGCCGAGATCAATACTACCGATGGCGGAGCAGTTATCCGTACACACGGTCAGAAACTCAAACTCTATAACTGCAGTTTTCATAACAACAAGTCCACTTCGCTTGGCGGAGCAATCAACTCTACTGTAGATACTCTGCTTATTGACAGTTGCTTTTTTATGAATAATACAGGCAGAACCGGAGCTGCAGTGTATTTAAGCAACTACGAGTATGCAGAGTGCAGACGATCTGTCTTTAGCAATAATGATGCGACTGATGGTGGTAGTGCCATTGCTGCAATGAATTTTATTAATCTAAACATACAACAATCCGCTTTTTTTGAGAATAAGTCAACCAAATACGGCACACTTTATATTCAGCCTTCTTCAACGGCTTTCAGTGCTAACCTTTTGAATGATACTTTTCTTAACAATACATTGGATGCAAAGAAAGGTCTTGCTGCTGCCACTAAATTATATGGCGGTGCTGCTATATATGTTAAAATGGGCGATGAGAACCAATTCTTCAATATTGCACATTGCACCCTCATGGGTAATCGAATATCTTATAACGGCAACACCGACAATTTCTTTGGTACAGCTCTGAATGTGTTTGCCGGCAAGGCATGTATGATGAACAATATCATATTGGCAAACTCACTGAAACTGGAAAGCGCTGATGCTCCCGTTTGGGCTGATCTGTATGCTACTGCTGATAATAATATCACTCGTTCCACCTTTTGCCTCACTTCAGCATCTGAAGATATAGTAGGGTGGGATAATGATATTGTGGCTACTTTTGCAGGCAGTCTCACCGATGGTATTTACACTGCTGCAGTTAAGGAAAACGGAGCATATCCGATTCTCAAAAAGACTCTTGCTGATTATAACTTCGCATGTCTGGCAACCAACCAACGTCTTTGCGAGAGTGCTTTTCTCATCGACTTGAATGGCGATGGTAGCATTGGTGGTGTGGTTGACCGCGATATGTTAGGACTTCAGCGAGCTGTCAAATCATGCATAGGTGCGCTGGAATTCACCGGTACTGATACTTCGTTGGATGATATTACGACTTCAGAAATACTGACAGGAAAAGTTCGTGTATATAATATGCAGGGAATGGATGTTACAAACGAGAAACATCTCCCTCAAGGAATATATTTATTCACCGATGGAGTACATTCATATAAAACCATAATACAATGAAAAAGATTCTTTCGATAATGATTCTGATGTGTATGGCAATGATGCCCTCAAAAGCCGAGGAGACCGGTGTGCATCGTTTTGGCTGTTTCAATGTCCGTTATGATAATCCTAAGAATGGTGATACGGGTGAAAAGAAATGGTCCAACCGCAAGGAGTTTGTGAAAAAGATTGTCACCGACTACGATTTTGATGTGGTTGGTATGGAAGAAGTAATCGGTAACATAAAGGATACGTTGACGGGCAAGACACAATTGCAGGACTTGCGCGATCTACTGACAGATTATGCCGATTGGGCTGTTGAGCGTGAAGGGAAAAAATATGAGCATAACGTTATTTTCTACAAAAAAACCAAGTATGAACTGCTTGATAAAGGTCGTTTCTATATAAACGAGCATCCCGAAACGCCGGGTGTGGGGTGGAAAACAGACTCTAAAGGTATTCTCCCTCGTGTACTTTGCTGGGTGAAACTCAAAGACAAGGCCTCCGGACAGGAATTCTATTTCTGCTGTACGCACGTAAACTATGGTGCAGTTGACTGTGGTATTAGGAGCGGTAAACTGATAGGACACCGTTTGAAAAACATAGTGGGTCAGACGCCTGTGGTTCTTGTCGGCGACTTCAATATGCGTCGCGACGACCATGAACTGGCATATCGCGGATATGCATCCTATTTCTATGACTTGGCACTTACAACACCAGAAAACAGGTGTCTACCGGAGAAAAATCCGCAAATAAAGGCTACTACCACAGGATGGACTACTGTGCTTGAGAGAACTGAAGGACATGAAATCGACTATATCTTCTATGATCATATGACTCCACTCTCGCGTCATATCATCACGGAATACTATCCCGAACTCGGTCGCACTGTGAATCCTTCGGACCACTATCCTGTGCTTGGAAGATTCCGTATAGGAGAAGTGAATCATCCAACTGTCTTCTGTGCCAATAATGACGAGTCGCTTCAGAAAGCATTACAAAACGCTACAATGGGAGATACCATCTGCCTTGCTGCAGGCGAATATCATATCACCCAAAGCATCAAACCCGAATGTTCGCTTTGCATAATGGGAGGATTCAACAGCGACTATTCTGATGTGACCGGCAAATCAGTCTTTATTGCCGAGAACCTTACGGAGCCGATGATCAGTATCCCTCATTATTATAATCTGGAGTTGCACGACATCGTGATGCAAGAATCCTGTATTCAGACTAATGGTCAGAAACTCAAACTGTATAACTGTAGTTTCCTGAATAACAAACCCGCACCACTTGGCGAAGTCATCAATTCTACGGTTGATTCATTGCTCATCAACGGTTGCGTTTTTGCGAAGTAATTTAGATATTAAACAATAATACAATGAGAAAGATTCTTTCAATACTGATTCTGATGTGCATGGCAATGATACCTTCAAAAGCCGAAGAGGCTGGTGTACATCGTTTTGCCGGTTTCAATATCCGTTATGCCAATCCCAACAATGGTGATACGGGCGACAAGAAGTGGTCGAACCGCAGACAGTACGTGGCAAAGATTGTCACCGACTACGATTTCGATATAGTCGGAATGGAAGAAGTAACAGGCAACAACAAAGATGAAGTTACGGGCAAATCACAACTTCAGGACCTTCGTGATATGCTGACCGATTATGCTGATTGGGCAGTGGAGCGTGAGGGAAGAAACTATGAATACAATGTTATCTTCTACAAAAAAGCCAAGTACGAGTTGCTTGACAAAGGTCGTTTTTACATGAATTCGCATCCCGATTCTCCAGGTGAGGGTTGGGATACCGGCTCCGAAAGTAATCTGCCACGTGCGCTCGGTTGGGTGAAACTGAAAGACAAAACTTCCGGACAGGAGTTTTATTTCGCAGTGGCACACATCAACTACGGACTCTATAGTTCAGGTATTGAGAGTTGCAAACTTATCGGCAGCAGATTAAGAAAAATAGCAGGTCAGATGCCTATTGTTCTCGTCGGTGATTTCAATATGCGTCGTGATGAACATGAGACTGCATATCGTGGTATCGCTACTCATCTTTATGATGCTGCTTTACATACAGAAACTACTTGTCTTCCGAGTGGAAATACTACGTCAACCACTTCCGGATGGTCTTCTTCAGGTCAAGGCGGAGCCGAGTTTGACTTTACTTTCTATGATCATATGACTCCGTTGTCAAGACATATCATTACTGAAGATTTTGGGCGTGGTATCACACCTTCTGACCATTTCCCGCTTCTTGTGCGCTTCCGCTTGGGTAATCCCGAACATACCACTCGCTACTTTGCTACCGACGAGGCAAGTCTGAAGACCGCCTTGCAAAACGTAACTATGGAAGACACTATTTGTATTAAAGCAGGAGAAATAGCACTCTCTGAACAGATAGCGCCACAATGTTCGTTCACGATGATAGGTGGTTTCAATGATGATTTTTCTCAGATAGTAGGTACTACTAAATTTACTGCCAACGGTATTAATAAATCAGCAATCTATATTCCGCACTATTATACATTATGTTTAGAAAATGTTGAGATTCAGGGAGGTAGCGTAAGTTCTTTGGCTGAAGGCGGTGCCATCTATTCCAATGGAGCAAATCTGAAACTGAAAAATTGCATCTTCTCAGGTAACACTTCCGAAAGCAAAGGTGGTGCAATAATGGTTACTGTTGACTCACTTCGGGTCAATGACTGCATATTCACTCAGAATAAAGCAAAAACAGGTGCAGCACTGTTTGCTCAGGTTCGCACGCATGTGGCTGTTAAATGTAGCCAATTCATCTCTAATGAGGCTGCAGACGGTGGTGCCGGCATAATGACTACGGAATTCTATACGTTTTCGGTTCAGAATTGCAGTTTCAGCAATAACAACTCCGGCAAATATGGTGCGTTGTATATCTGTCCTTCAGAGAAGGCTCTTTCCGCCAATCTCTTGAACAACTGCTTCCTCAACAACACTCTTTATGCAAAGAGCGGACTGGCTTCTGTGGTAAAATTCTACGGAGGAGCGGCCGTGAATGTGAAGATGAACAATGTGAACCAACTCTTCAATATGGCACATTGCACCATTCTCGGCAATAATTCGGAATTTTCTGGTACTTCCAATTTCACAGGCGCTGCAGTGAATGTCTTCCAAGGCAAAGCCTGCATCATGAACAATATCATATTGGGAAACTCTCTTAAAATGGGTGATGGATCGATGAGTTGGGCAGACCTGAATAGTTCATCCGATGCCAATGTGTGGAGAAACACCTATACTCTAACTTCTGCATCCGAAGATATAGCAGGGTGGGAGAACAGTATCACCAAATCTTTCGGCGGAAAACTGGAGAATGGTATTTACGAAGCTGTAGTATATAAAAATGGTGCACATCCGTTTCTGCAGAAGACGCTGGCTGACTATAATCTTGCCTGTCTGCCTACGACGCAACGTTTGTGCGAGTCGGCTTTCTCTTACGATTTGGACGAAAATGGCGTTCTTAACGGATATGTATCGCGCGATATGCTTGGCAATCAGCGTATTATGAAGTCGTGCATCGGTGCTCTGGAATTCACGGGTACCGACACTGCTGTTGAGGATCTGACCGATTCCGACTCCTCCAAACATGGTGAACCAATTGCCATTTATACCATAACCGGTCATAGGCTGCCGATGAATGTCTCTCTGCCTCAAGGAATCTACATCATGACAGATGGTGTTAATACATGGAAAACATTTATAAAATAAAATAGGATATGAAAAAGTTCTTTTTAGCTCTTAGTCTTATCGCTACTGCTGCCTTTGCGCAAGATCCTTGGATCATATCGGTTGACAAACCGCTTGAAGGCGACTACTATGGAATCACTTCTGCAAACGGGCAGATAGGCCTGCTCTCGTCGCGTTCTCCGCTCAGTGTGGATAAACTTGTGGTGGGCGGACTCTACGACGTGTATGCATCCGGCAGAGTGGATAACTTCTTTCCTAATATCAATCCGCTTGATATAGAAGTAAAGGTGGATGATGACCGTATCTCACGTCGGAATATATCCAACTACCATCAGCAGATGAACCTGCGAAATGCTGTGTTTACCGGTCAGTTTGATTATAAAGATAAGGTTTCGGTAACTTACAATACTCTGGCTCTCCGCCAGATGCCGTTTGGTTTCATGACTGAGGTCACTTTGGTTGCCAATGCTGATTGTGATGTACTTGTTTTGAATATTCACCGCTCACCTGAGTCGTTGAGAGAGCCACATGCATGTTTCACGCATGTCGATAACAGATGCAATCCTCTCTATACCGGTGCATATCCTCATTATGTTCTGATGACTACTACAGCCAAGTCGCCTACCGGACGCTACGATATAGCGGCTACTACCTCCTTCCTCTTCCCTGAAAGTCCGTCGGCAGGTGTAGACGACAATATTCTCCATCGTGAAGACCGTGGTGTGGGAGGACAATCGATGGAATTCCGTCGCCATCTCGCTGCAGGCGATAGTCTGCATTTCTGCGTAATAGGTAATATTATCGCGTCCAATGTCATTCGTGACGTACGTAATGAAGCCGAGCGACTCACCGTCTATCAGATTCTTGAGGGCTATGACCGTTTGTGGCAACGTCATAACGAAGCTTGGGAAAAACTATGGGAGAGCGATATCATCGTAGAAGGCGATGATCAAGCACAACAGGATATCCACTCCATGCTCTATCACCACTATGCTTTCTTCCGCGAGGGCAATCATGCTTCATGTTCGCCTATGGGACTCAGTGGACTTGGCTACAACGGACATGCTTTCTGGGACGGGGAGACATGGATGTTCCCTGCTTTACTATTGATGCAGCCTCAGTTAGCTAAAGAAATGCTCCAATTCCGCTTCAATGGTTTGCAGCAGGCAAAACTCAAAGCATACCTTCATGGTTATAAGGGAGCAATGTTCCCATGGCAGAGTGGACCTGACGGGCAAGAGGAGACAGCACCTAATAATATGTATCCTTCTACTGAAAACCATGTTACTGCCGATATCGCCATCGCTTGCTGGCAATATTATAGCATCACGCAGGACAAGCAGTGGTTGCAAACCGTAGGATATCCTATCCTCAAAGAGACGGCCGATTTCTGGGTAAGTCGCATCGAGAAAGATGGTTCTATCATCAACGTGATTGGTGCCGACGAATGGAGTATGAACAAAGATGGCGGTAAACAGGTCGACAACAATGCTTATACCATCGGTGTGGCCAAAACCAATCTGCAATATGCTGCTCTCGCTGCCAAAGTTGTGGGTGAGAAACCCCATAAAGAGTGGCAGGATGCAGAAAAACTGTTGCATTTCAAGTATCTGGACAATGGTGTGATAGCAGTCAATGAGACATACGATGGTGAGGTAACCAAGCAGGCGGATGTCATTCTTCTGGCATATCCACTCAAGATTATGACCGATCCATCCGAGATTCGCAAAAACCTCGAGTATTATGCAGAGAAAGTGCCCGATAAACGCACTCCTGCCATGTCGAAATCCATCTATGCGGCACTCTATTTTAAAATGGGCGATGCCGACAAAGCGCTCTATTACTGGCGCGACTCGTATCTGCCCAACCTGAATCCGCCTTTCCGCGTGATAGCTGAGTTCAATGGCGGTACCAATCCGTATTTCATTACAGGCGCCGGTGGTACTCTGCAATCACTTCTCTTTGGATTAGCAGGATTGGAAATTACCGATAAAGGTCTGAAGCAAACCCGCAAACCCGTTCTTCCTGCCGAATGGACTTCAATGACAATCCGCCGTTCAGGCGAGAAAGATTTAGTAATAAAGTAAAATCACACGCGTGCTCCAAAGACATTGATGATAGGCTTTTATCTTTTAGCGAAGCGGTCTTTTGTCTTTTAGCATAAGCGGTCTAAATAAAATCAAACACAATGAAACGTCGTCAATTTCTTCAAACACTAGGAGTTGGAGCGGCAGTGGTTGCTGCTGAGTCGCTTCCCGGAGCATCACTCTTGAATGCTGCCAATCCTGCCTCTCCGGCAGTACCGGATGCTACACCTCTCCCTAAGAATGCAGAGCGTCTTGCTTTCGGTCTGCCCGATCAGGAAGCTAAAGTAAGCAAACCCGTCACTGCTATCGTCATCGGTGCAGGTGCCCGTGGAAATACTTATGCCGAGTATAGCAAACAGTATCCGAAATCGCTAAAGATAATAGGAGTCTCGGATATCAATCTGGTGCGTCAGCAGAAGATGGCACACGACTACGACATCCCTGCCGAGCATCAGTTCGGTGATTGGTCGGAAGTGTTCAAAGTGCCCAAGTTCGCCGATGCTGTGCTCATATGCACACCCGACGACCTCCACTACAAACCCTGCATGAAGGCGCTTGAAATGGGGTATCATGTGCTGCTTGAAAAACCTATTGCTCAAACAGCGAAAGAATGCACCGATATAGCTCGTCAGGCGAAGAAATATGGCCGTATAGTCGGCGTTTGCCATGTGCTCAGATATGCTCCTTATTTCCGTGCATTGAAGCGGGTTATTGGCGAGGGTATGGTTGGCGATATTCTCTCGATGCAGCATCTTGAACCTATCCGTTTCCACCATATGGCTCACTCCTACGTGCGAGGCAACTGGCATTCATCTAAAGAAACAACGCCTATCATCATTGCCAAGTCATGCCACGATCTGGATATCATACGTTGGCTGCTTGACAAACCCTGCAAGAAAGTGTCGGCTTTCGGTAATCTGGATTATTTCGTGCATGCCAATCGTCCGAAAGAGGCTGCCGACCGTTGCATTGATTGTCCGCTCGAGAGCCAATGTGCCTATTCCGCACTCAAAATCTACGTGCGAGAGCATCGATATCTGTATGTCTTCGATTCGCTGCCCTCCGATCGTGCAGGCAAAGATGCCAAGATAACCGAGTATCTGCGTTCCACTAACTATGGTCGTTGTGTGTTCGACATGGATAACGACCAATGCGATCACTATATCTGCAACCTTGAGTTTGAAGATCATGTCACTGCTTCGCTGCAGATGGAAGCTCTCACTTCTTCCGGAGGAAGAAAAACGCGTATCATGGGAACCAAAGCCGATATTGTTGGCGATATGAATACGTTCACTCTTACCGATTTCCTTACCGGCAAGAAGTATATTTGGGATGAAGACATCTCCAAACTGCCGGGTTACGAAGGTCATGCCGGAGGCGACTGGGGTATTGTTCACGACTGGGTTCTTGCCGTTGCCAACGAAGATGAGAAATATCTGACTTCCACCATCGATGTATGTGTAGAGAGTCATGTCATGGGCTTCCGTGCCGAGCAATCTCGCCTCAAAAACAAGGTTGTGAAAATGTAATACTGCGTGCAGTAAGATATATAAACTTGATATATATTCTAACATGAAACGTTTTCCTCTTTTTATTCTGGTATGTGCGACTACAGTATTGTGCATCGCACAACAACGCAGCGATTGGGCAAGATTCAACTTCTACAGTGCTGCCAATGCATCACTTGAGAAAGCCCCGACCGTAGTCTTTATGGGTAATAGTATTACCGAAAACTGGGGCGATTGGAGAACGCCGTTCTTCAAAGACCACAACTTCGTAAGCAGAGGTATAAGTGGGCAGACAACGTGTCATATGGTTGTGCGCTTTCATGCCGATGTGGTTGATTTGCATCCTAAAGCAGTGGTTATCATGGCAGGCACCAACGATATTGCAAAAAACAATGGCGATATCTCGTTGAAGCATGTAGCACAAAACATTGAGTCGATGTGCGAGATTGCCAAAGCACATAAGATCAAACCTGTCATTTGCACTGTAACGCCTTGCAAACGTTATAGTTGGCGACCTGAGTTGGCAAACGTAGCCGACAGCATCGTGGAACTCAATAGTATGCTGCAGTCATATGCCAAAAAGAATCATATCACTTATGTTGACTTCTGGACGCCTATGGCTGCCGATGACAAAGGTATGCGCTCGGAACTTGCAGAAGACGGATGCCATCCCAATGACAAAGGATACGATATAATGGAGGTTATATTGCTTAAGGCACTACGTAAGTTGGGAATCAAATCAAATAAACGATAATATCCTTGATAAACTTCTTTTAA
>JAEEGL015109751.1_pt1 | contig 11459 bp, 17 predicted proteins | sample 9134231 | NCBI WGS metagenome assembly JAEEGL01 (sample SAMN16246548, study PRJNA631951) | gut metagenome | biome: gut microbiome; feature: rumen; material: fiber-attached | host: Bos | place: Iran: Karaj | collected 2018-10
CTGGCATCTTCTAATGATTTTATGCCATATTCTTGCATAACTTTATCTAATTTTGCTTGACGTCTGTCTTGCCCTTCGAATTTTACTGTCATGATTACTACTCCTTCCTTGGGTCAATTTTCTTAACTGCATCATCAAAACGACCATAGGTTTTGATATTTTTTTCAAATGCTTCTTGAGCATTTGTACCTTTTCTGATGGCTTCCATCATTTTACCCAAGTGTACGAACTTGTAGCCGATGATTTCATCATTAGCATCAAGTCCTAATTCAAGGATGTAGCCTTCCGACAATTCCAAATATCTCGGACCTTTAACTTTCGTAGAATATATTGTACCTGTTTGCGAACGTAAGCCTTTGCCCAAATCTTCAAGCCCTGCACCTATCGGTAAACCGTTATCAGAGAAGGCTGTTTGCGAACGACCGTAAACAATCTGCAGGAACAATTCTCTCATAGCAGTATTAATAGCATCACAAACCAAGTCCGAATTAAGCGCTTCAAGAATGGTTTTTCCGACTAATATTTCACCTGCCATCGCAGCAGAGTGAGTCATGCCGGAACAACCTAATGTTTCAACAAGGGCTTCTTCAATAATACCGTTTTTAACGTTAAGTGTAAGTTTACATGCACCTTGTTGAGGAGCGCACCAGCCTACACCGTGTGTTAAACCGGAAATGTCTTTTATTTCCTTTACATAAGTCCAATTACCCTCTTGCGGAATTGGAGCAGGATTGTGTTTTGCGCCTTTTGCAACGCAACACATTTCTTTAATTTCTTCCGAACAATTTTCACAACTCATTTTTCTATCCTATCTGTTTTCTCTAACTATTCTATAAAATTATATAACAAAAATAATTTTATTATTTGGTATAAATTTATTTTAATAGAAAAATTTTTAATTGTAAAAATCGGTAAGTATTATTTAATCCAATTTTAAGTACACTTTTGCAATGGGAGGAAGCTTTGAAACTCTGTCTAATGCAGTCTCTAAACCTGCTTTTTTAAGTTTTGCCTGTTGAATAATCGAAAAATATTTTGCCCATCCGTCAAGCTTCGGATTGCTTATCGGTCTTTCAAATTCTTCTTTGGGAATACTGTCAAAATAGTCGTTTTGTTCTCTTCTATATATTGCAAGTTCATTGTTTATTCTTTGGTATCTGTCTAAAAGCTTATCAAGTGCTTGTTGCTTTGTGTATAATTTTGGAGGTTTAGGCTTAGGCAAGCAAATACCGAAATTGATACTGTTAATTTGACTAATATTCATGATGACCTCTTGTTTTTTTCTGCCATCTATATTAAACCTCCTAAAAGGAATAATTTGACAATTATATTTTTGTTTTATGAATAAAAAAGAGAAAGCCTAAAACATAGGCATTCTCTTTTAAAATTTCCGTTATTTCCTCGGATTAAAATTTTGAAGTGTTTCGAGCAAACTTTCCAATGAATAGATAGGATTATTCTTGTCTACTGTTCCGACTTCACGATTAGTAGCCTCTTCTTTGCTACCTGTTCTTAGCATGATTATATCTGTATCATCACCATTTTGCGATGAACAAGCAATATCCAAATAGCCTTTTGGCACTTGTTTTCCTATTTGTTCTGCAATTTTCTTCGCTTCATCTTTTTGCTTAGAACTTTTCAAACTGTATATCAAGTCCTGTTCTGCTTGTATATATTTTGCAGATTTAATTAATCCGAAATTCATGCTATTTGCTATTTTTGTTATTTGCATGTTATACCTCCTTTCATTATTTCGTTTCTATAAATTTTTAAGTTTTGTATTTAATCTTACAATGGTTTTAAATGGCTCACGGGGATAAACTTTGCTGATTTCTTGGGGTATACTTGTTTCTCTATCACCTGTGTATAGCAAAAAAGTTGTATTTTGTTCATTTATATCCAAATATCCCTCGGGAACCCTTCTTCCGATAGCACGAGCAACATTTTGTGCTTCAGTTTTCTTTTGGGGATTTTTGATTCCTTTTATTAAAGAATTTTCATATCCTTCATACCTTGGTGATTTTGTTAATCCGAAATTCATACCGGTTGTAATTCCGTTAATTTTCATAATTGACTCCTTTCAATAAACTATACTTTATCAAGAATTATCTCTTTTACTATTTGATTTTTATCTGCTCTTAATGCGTTTACGGATTTTATTACGACATCACTCGAGTATATTCTTCCCGCAATAGTACCTTCTTCAAATTTTACAAGTTTTTTATGCAGGTCAATAAGAGTTCTTAAGGGATTTTTATAATCAATAGCACCCAAATCATAAGCAGCTAAGTGTTCATCTTTAATGTTTTTTATTAAGATAAAGTTGCTTTGCTCACGATTTACTCCTAATACTCCGTTAGGTACCCGCCTGTTTATTTCTTCGGGAAGTACCTCTACTAAAGGAAGATTATGAGTTTGCATCAATAGCCCATTCAACAAAAGTTTTTCAACGTTTTTATAATTCAATGTTTTTCTTAATCCGAAATTTGTATTGTTTGTTATTCTGTTAATTTTCATACATAAATTTCCATTTTTGTTTATTATATTCTAATACGGTTTGTCTTCAAAGGTTTTGCATCGCTTCCACCTGAGCCGCCACCTTCAAATTTTTTAAGAACTTTATATAAAGAGAGTAGTGTTTTAAGAGGTTTCTTTTTTATAATACCGCCTACATCATACTGTTCTTTATTTTTATGAGTTGTTAAAATAAATTTTTCTATATTCCTATTGAAGTCTAAAGTATCATTAGGTAACAATTCTTCTATGTTTGCTGCTATTTTTTTAGCTAAATTTCCTTGGTTATACAATAACTGCGCATCATTTATTAAACTTTTTTCCACCTTTAAACAATTTTCTGTTTTTGTTAAACCGAAATTTTGTAAATAATTAATGTTGTTAATTCTCATATAATTCTCCTTATAAAATATTTTATAACTTTGCTTTTAAAGGTTTTGCTCCGCTTCCCTCTATATTTCCGCTTTCAAATCTTTCAAGAGTTTCATACAATGAAGTAAGCGTTTTAACAGGAAATATTCTGTCTGCCATGCCGACATCATATTGTTCGTTTGTTTTCTCAAGTGTCAAAATAAATTTGTCATTATCTTTATTATAATCTAAAATATCTTCAGGCAATAATTTTTTAATTGCTTTAGCAATAGTTTTAGCTTCATCCTTTTTGCCCAATAAATTTGCATTATGTATTAATATGTCTTTTATAGCCAAATAATTTTCTTTTTCAGTTAAACCGAAGTTTTGAGAATAATTGATGTTATTTATTTTCATCTATACCTCCTGACGGGGTTCTCCTCCGAGTTGTCCTCAAAGGTTTTGCAACACTTTTATCTCCATTTTCAAATTTTGCAAGATTTTTGTATAACAAAGTAAGGATTTCAAGCGGAAAATTTAAGGTTGCTCCGCCAAAATTGTATCTCTTTTGGGTTTTCTCAACTGTTAAAATAAATTTATTATGCTTGTTATCAAAATCTAAAGTATCGCCAGGTAATAATTTTGTTAATGCATCAGCCACAAGGACAGCATCATCTTTTCTGCCTAATTTGTCTGCTGATGATATTAATTGTTTTTGTATATTTAAAAAATTATTTGTCTTTTTTAATCCAAAGTTTTGTGAATAATTGATGTTAGTTATTTTCATTATTTATTTTCTTTCCATCTTGTAATATTTAAATCTATTTGCTTATAAATTTGGCATCTTTAACTGTCCACGGTTTATCAAAGAATTCCAATAATTGTCTGTATAAAAAATCCAATGTTTTATAAGGGTTTTTTCTGTTTACACCACACAAATCGTATTCCGAAAGATAAGTATTTCCTTGTTTATCATCTTTTAAAATAATTCTGTCCGTTGCCGGATTGTAATCTAAAAGAGCTCCCGGAACTAATTTTGTTATTTCATTTGCAATCAACATTCCCTTAGGCTTATAATTAGGACTAAAAATAATTTTATCATCATTAGAAGGATTATCGATTTGTTTTATCAATTGATTTTCTAATGCTTGATATTTGTTAGATTTTCTTAATCCGAAGTTTTGTGAAACATTATTAATTTTAGAAATATTCATAAATAGCCTTACCTGATTTGTACAAATATATTAAAAAAGAAAAAAATAAAATTTGACAGTTTTAATTAAAAATTTGTTAAGTTTAATTTCTTTTAAATTTTATTCCTCTATTTACGTTGTTTTTATCCAAAACCCAGATGGATTCGGCTTTGTCCCCCAAACATCCTACATCAGGAACAATATTATCAATTTTTTGTTTTTCTGCCTTTAAATTTTTCATTTTAATTGAAAGTTCATTCAATCTTTCTTGCATGTCATCATGTATTTCTTTTGATAATTTATAGTGAGAAGCCGTATATACTATATCAAATATTTCTTCCTGTACATTTTTTATTTGCCGCATGATGTCATAGTATTTTCTTCCTAATTTCATATTTTCTTTTATGAAATTAGGATTACGTTTTTCGTAAAAGAAATTAGCTTCGCCTGTTGGTTTATCAATTTCATAATAATTGATATTACGGAAAGAAATATTATTAATCGGTGAAATGTTCATTTGATATCCTTAAATAATTTGTACAACCATATTAAAAAAGAAAAAAATAAAATTTGCCGGCTAATTTCTTTTATATTGTCTAATAAAGGATTATAATAATTATCTAAAACAGCATTAATACTTTGATTTTTGTTTGCCTATTTTATATGCAAAATTGTTTTTTGCCAGTTTCTGTTGTCTGATTATTATTTCCGAAATAAGGCGGTCTTAAACTTGTAATTTTCATTTTTCCTCTTTTGTGTATTGTAATCACTATTTTCTATTTGCAAAATTTAAGCAAACAGTTGCTTTGTCATCAGCATTCTTTATTTTTTTAATGTTTAATTCCATTCCTCTTTTTGCTTTTTTTAATGCACTGTATTCTCTTTTTAATGTATTGAGGGCTTCAATTTTTCTTTTATACATATCTCCGTCTTTAGAAAGATAAATATTCGGACTTAATTTTGCCATGGCTTTTTTACAATCTTTTATTCTTTCTATTACCGGAAGATACTTATCTAAAATGTAATCAATAGCCTGTGATTTATCAAGAAGCAAAACTTGTACTTCCTTTTGTTTATGCCTTGAAGTAAAAGTAATATTGTTTACCGGTAAAATGTTCATACGTTTTCCCTGAAGAATTAAATTATGTATTAACTGATTATACAAATTCCGAAAATAAAAATATTTGTCAGTAAATAAATTTTTTGTATACTTTTTTTAACTTTTTGATAATTATCGGATAAAATATGGCAATATTTTTTCTTCACAAACCTTATTTAGTTGGTAGATTAACATGAGTATATATTCAAGCAGTATAATAACAAAAATAGCAACGAACCCCAAAATCAGCAAAGTTGCTTCCACTTTAACAAATCACAAGGCACTGCTTCCCGTTATTGCTTTGGAAACAAGTGTTACAAGCGGAAGAACTTTTCAAGCATACAAAAGAGGCGGTATAACAGAAGCAAGAGAACGAATTATTGATGAATCTTTAACGGCAGTTGTTTGGTTCGGAATAATCGGCTGGCTTAATTCCTTATTTTCAAAAATAATCAGCCAAAAGGGAATTTTTGATAAAAAAGGATTACCTGAAATATATGTAGATTTAGGAAAAGATGCCATAAGAAATCCCATACAGCATGCCATTAATTTAAGACCTGATATAAAAACCAAAATAGGAGGACTTAAGCTGACAAAAATTATTTTGTCAGCGGTTGCCGGTATTTATCTAAGCGGAGTTATCCTTCCGAAATTCTACCAATCAATTACTGCCAAAATACTCACAAAACAGAAAAAAGAAAAAAGAGAGCACGAAATCCTTGAACATGCAAAAGTATCAATGGAAGAATTTTTGAAAAGAACAGGCAAAAAATCAAAACAAATCAGCTTCAAAGGCATGCCTCTGACTACATTTGCCAATATTCTTGAAAACAACAAAATAGCAAATCTTCTTACCGTTGACGGAGGACTTTTTGCAGGCAGAATGTGGAATGCAAGAAATAAAGATGAAGCCATCGAGTTTGGCTTCAGAGATATATCCTCAAGCTTCTTTTATCTTCTTTCTACTCCTCTGATTTATAATGCACTTTCAAAGCATGTTGATTTCTATAAAGGTGCAAATACAAATATTGATCCGAAAACAGCAGGATATATAACTCAAAAAATTAAAGAAACTGTTAAAAATGCTGATATAGATACTTATAAGAAGGAAATTATCGGAAAAAAACTACCGTTTGCAGATGAAATTCTTAATGCCATAAAAGATAGCACAATAAGTATTTCGGAATTTAAAAAATTGGTTTATGAAAAAATAAAAGATAAAACTTCCGCCGATAATATAATTAAAAAAGCGCAAGAGTTTATTAACCTAAGACCAACAGGTGCTTCAAAAGAGCTGTTGGTCAAAAGTGAAGCAGGAAATGCATTGTCAACAGGATTAATTAATAATCCAAAGTTTTTAAAGGAGGCTCTTGAAATTGCAACTGAAGGAATTTCTCAAGATTCTAAGAAATTCGTTTCCTTTAAAGAGCTTGATAAGTTAAAAAGACATGTTGCGGAATTTGCAGGTTCAATTGTTGATTATGCACAAAATATCAACGCAAAACAAATTTCAGAAAAAATCTTAAATGAAGCAAGAAACAGAAATCTTGTTGTGAAATTGGGATATACCGTTTGCGGGCTTATTGTATCAAGTCTTTTCTTATCAACAATAATTCCTAAAACCCAATATCTAATAACAAAACTAAGAACCGGAAAAAATGAATTTCCGGGTATCAGAGATTTAAAATAAATTTATCGGACTTCATTTATTTATGAAAAAAATATCCTCTCACGCATAGCTGCTTATTTAAAACAATCCTTTATCTAAATGATGACATAACGGAAAAAATCATTATAATTCATGCTATAAAGGGTAAAATAGGAGAAAATTATGTACGATACAAGTAAAACTACTGCAATTTTTCAAGCAGCTCAATCAGGAATACAAGGTTCATTAAATTATCTTTATCAAAATGAAACGACTTCAATTAATCAAAGCACTTTAACAAATGCTATTTATCAAAATACATCAGGAATAAACTCTCAGTTTTTTCAAATGATTAGCAATCAATTTAATCAGCTCGATACCGATAATGACGGAAATCTCACCGCACAAGAAGCCTCCTCCATGCTCACCGGAATTTCTACGGCAGGCCTATCAAGAGATCAAATTACGTCACTTCGCTCTCAAGGTGCTATTGATGATGAATTAGCAAGTACAATTATTGCAAATTTCTCTAAAATAGATACAAATGGTGACGGCAAAGTTACAGAAGCCGAAATTAATGCTTTTATGCTTAATAAAGATATTCAAGCCAAAAGGGATGAACAAAAAGATTTGATGATAAAAAACATGTCTTGCTTCTATGATACGGACACAACAAGCTCTTCTTCATCCACATCTTCAACAAGCACAACAAAATAGTAAAATTAAAAAAGAGAAGCATAATAAATATGCCTAAAACCCAACAGTCCATTGGCTTTCAGCTCAATTGTATTGAACTGAAATTCGACCAATGATATAATTACTATTGTGCATTAAAAAAAGGAGTTTTTTATATGAGAATTGCTACCATTCTATTTGCTTTCTTTGCAATTTTTTTGACAGCTTTTTCTGCAGTACAGGCAGGCGGATTTTATGACATTCTTAATACTGTAAACAGTACAGGATACACTATCCGCAACGTAAACAATACAAGCAGAAGCACCTTGAGTACTGTTGAATATGCTCAAAGATTTACTGACAGAAGACAAGAACGGTTAGACGAAAAACGTGCTCAAAAAGAGTACAGTCAGGATGCTGAACAAGAATATTACAAAACACTTCAGGAATTAAATCAATTAAAACAACAGGTTAATAATAGTAACAGCTTATAAGGAATATGTTATGAAAAAGATTTTATTATTATCAATTTTTGCTTTAATGACAGGTATCGGTATACAACAATATGCTCAAGCTGCAAGTGTTATGGAACCGCAATGGGCTGAATTTTGTGCGCCTTTGTATGAAAATGCGGTTTTTAAAGAAGCTAAAGATAACAGCAAAAGATATGCAGAGAACAACTATTGGGCTTTAAGACGCGTAAAATTCGAAAAATCTGTTATGGAATGTAAAGCTTATTCAAAAACCGATGCGGAATTATCCGCATGCTTTTCAAGAGTAGCTAATCTTGAAAGAAACAAAACCAATCAACGTAACATCGCCAAGGATGAAAAATACGAAAAACAAAGACATGAAATTAATGACAGCGGTAACGGTTACGGCTACGGATACCATTATTGGTGGTACTAATTCATTACTGCTGAAATAACTTTTAAGAGAATGCTCAACTTGGGCATTCTCTTTTAAATTTTTAGAGTAAATAAAATACTTAAAACTATTTCATAAAGCATACTTTCTTATTGTAATCCTTTAGTTTTTATTCTATACTCAATCTATTGAATATCTTATACTAACAGTTTTCAGATGTATAATTTAATTAGAAGGAGCAAAATATTATGAATTTATTAGTTACAGGCGGTGCAGGTTTTATCGGAAGTTGTTTTGTCAGACATGTATTGAAGAAACATCCCGATTATAAAATTATAAACATAGATGCTCTTACTTATTGCGGAAATATTGAAAATCTTAAAGATGTAGAAAATAATCCTAATTATACATTTGTTCACGGTAATATTTGTGATAAAAAATTAGTCAGAGAATTGGTTGAACAGGTTGATTGTGTTGTAAATTTTGCGGCAGAATCCCATGTTGATAATTCCATAAAAAATCCCGAAATATTTGTTGAAACAAACGTTAAAGGCACCTTAAACCTTTTGCAAGCCTGCAAAGAATTGGGTATTGAAAAATATTTGCAGGTTTCAACCGATGAAGTTTACGGTACTTTAGGTAAAACCGGTTATTTTTATGAAACAACACCGCTTGCACCAAACAGTCCTTATTCGGCAAGTAAAGCAAGTGCCGATATGCTTGTTCGTGCTTATCATGAAACATTCGGACTACCTACACTAAATACAAGATGTTCAAACAACTACGGACCTTATCAGTATCCCGAAAAACTTATACCGTTCTTTATTTCTCAACTTCTTAAGGGTGAAAAGGTTCCTGTTTACGGTGACGGATTAAATGTCAGAGATTGGTTATACGTTTATGACCATTGTGAAGCTATTGATGTGGTATTACACAAAGGTAAAATAGGCGAAGTCTATAATATAGGCGGACACAATGAAAAAACCAATATGGAAATTACAAAACTCATTCTTACTGCTATGGGCAAAGACGAATCCTCCATTAAATACGTTGAGGACAGATTAGGTCATGACAGAAGATATGCTATTTCTAACGACAAAATTACGGCAGAACTCGGTTGGAAACCGTCTTTAACTTTTGAAGAAGGTATAAAAATCACAATAGACTGGTATTTAAACAATCAAGCTTGGATGAAATCCATAGAAGATAAGAAAAAAGTTTTATTATAAATTTTAAAGGGATTATAAATGGATAGCAAAATTCCTGAAATATTAAAGGAGTTAAAGAACGATTTTGGTGCAATTTCTTTGAAAGCGGAAATTGCGAACGAAATTATTAATCAAGAGGAATTATTTGCATTAAAAACGTTAGCAGACAATGCATGCTTGACTTTTACACTAAAAACAGGCGGTTGTGAAGCGGGTAACGATATTTTGATAGCTAAAAATATAAATACGTCCTCCGTTGTTGCCCCTATGATAGAATCCGATTATGCTCTGAAAAAATTTATAAACAAGATTTTTTCTGTTTATTCAAAAGAAGAAACAGAAGCTCTTAACCTCTACATAAATATTGAAACAATAACGGCTTTCAACAATATTAATGAAATATTATCCTGCAAAGAAGCAGAATTTATCACCGGCATTATTTTCGGACGTGATGATATGGCAGGCTCAATGAATATAGAAAAAGAGGATATTAATTCTGAATATCTGTTAGAAATTGCCAAAGACTTATCCCTAAAAGCAAAAAATTTCGATAAGGAGTTTATTATCGGCGGTGAGATAAGACCTGTTTGCTGTGATTTCTTAAAAAATTTATATCTTACCAACCTGACAAAATATGAAACAAGAAAAATAATTTTTGATGCAAACAAATCATTTTTCTTGAAAAATGTTCAAAAAGGTATAATGAAAGCCATAGAATTTGAAATTTTATGGCTCAATTACAGGCAAACCTTCTATAAAACAAACCTGCCCGATGATGAAAAAAGACTAAATAACCTTCAAAAGAGCTTGTTAAATTATACTCTGCCGTAGCAGTCCTCATACCTTACTATATCATCTTCAGAAATATAATCACCTTTTTGAATTTCTATTATTTTTAATTCCTCATCATAAGGATTTTGCAAAGAGTGTTTTACACCAAGAGGAATGTCTATGCTATCACCTGAATAAAGATTATATTCTTTGCCGTCTTTCAACACAAGAGCTTTCCCCTCTAATACAACCCAATGTTCACTTCTGTGATTATGAGATTGAACAGAAAGTTTATGCTTCGGACGAACGCAAATAGTTTTTGTTAAATAACCTTCCCCTCCGCTCATGCAGGTATAATATCCCCAAGGTCTGAAAACGGTCTTATGGAGTTTGGTTGTATCACTCTCTTTTTCCTTTAACTTTTCATAGAGCTTCTTAACGTTTTGAGAGTCCTCCATTTTACAAGCCATAATTGCATCTTCTGTTTCAACAAGAACAATATCTTCTAAATCAGAAACGGCAACTATTTCCTTTTGTGAATAAATAAATGAATTTTTAACGTTATTAACTACAACTTTTCCCTCTAAAACATTGTTATTTTCATCTTTTGGTTTTACATTATAAAGCGATTGCCAAGAGCCTAAATCATTCCAATCCGAAAGCAGCTCCACAAGTGCAATTTTATCTGATTTTTCCATAATTGCATAGTCGATTGAAATAGATGGCATATTTTCATAAACAGAATATTCAAGCTGAGTATTTTTAGAAAAATCAAGATTTTTTAAATTATTGAAAATATTGGGAGAATATTTTTTTATTTCCTCCATAAAGACAGATATTTTCCCCATAAATATACCGCCGTTCCAATAATAATTACCATCAGCTATGTATTTTTCAGCGGTTTTCAAATCGGGTTTTTCAACAAATCTCTCTACTTTATAACCTGTCAGCATTGGTTTTTCTGTTTTTACATACCCATAGCCCGTTTCCGGATACGCAGGTTTTATTCCAAATGTAACTATATATCCCTGTTCTGCCAAGACTTTAGCATTTTTTACGGTATTATGGAATTGCTCTAAATTTTTTATTAAATGGTCAGAGGGTAAAATCAAGACAATATCATCATCTTCGTA
>JAEEGL016901507.1_pt1 | contig 11459 bp, 10 predicted proteins | sample 9134231 | NCBI WGS metagenome assembly JAEEGL01 (sample SAMN16246548, study PRJNA631951) | gut metagenome | biome: gut microbiome; feature: rumen; material: fiber-attached | host: Bos | place: Iran: Karaj | collected 2018-10
TGAACACGTCATCTTTCCGGAATCGTATTTTTAGGGAGGACTTGAATTCATGAAACAGTTTGTTGACGTCATCTGTCTTTATCAGCGCAGCGGTCAGATCAAGCCGCTATACATCCTCTGGGAAGACGGCAGCCGCTATGCCATTGACCGCATCACTCAGATCGTCCCGGCGGCATCCTTAAGAAGCGGGGGAATGGGTCTGCGCTACACCTGCCGCATTGGCAACCAGCAGCGCTATCTCTTCCTGGAAGAGGGAAAATGGTTTGTGGAGAGGCTACAGATCCATTAGGCAGCGATCCGGATTTTAAAAGTCAGCGGGCTTTACAAAGCCCGCTTTCTTTAGTAAATTGGAGGCGAAGGAAAGGCAGGAAGGAAAGCATGAAGAAGAAAATAGCAGCGATCATCATTCTGGTGGCGATGCTGGCCGGGACGGCATTCTATGCCTGGCAGCACTATAAGATACGCCAGGAATATGACATTGTCCTGAATGATCAGCTTTCCTATGGTGAAAAGGCGAAAGTCAGTGACTTAGTAACTTCCGGAAAGAACATCGAACTGCTTAACGGCGAGGAAGAGATCGATACCAGTCAGCTTGGTGAAAAGCCCATTACCGTGCGTTTCCGGCAGATCTATACCGGAGAAGAGATGAGCAGAGAAGTCGTCGTTGACATCCGGGACCGTACCGCACCGGTGATCACCGTGTTACATGACTCAGAACAGATCGTAAAGGGTCAGACCATTGACCTGCTTCCCTATGCCATTGTTGAGGATAATCTCGATGATCACATCATCAAACGTCTAGAGGGAACCTTTGACTGGAATACTGTGGGAACCTATCCGGTCAAGTTCGTAGCCGAAGACGAATCAGGAAACCGCTCGGAAGCGAACTTTACCCTGACGGTTGTGGAAAAGGAAAGCGATCTTCAGCTTCCCTATCCCCATCATCCTCAAGGCTTTGACTACAAGCTGATCGTCAACATCCACAATCAGACTGTGCGAATCTACCGTTGGGACGGTAGTGATTACAATGATCTTCTGAAGATCTTCACCTGTTCGACCGGTGATTCCACCCCCAAGCGCGTAGGCACCTGGCAGACGCCGGTGAACTACCGCTGGAAATGGCTGTTTGGCGGGGTATATGGGCAGTACGCTACCAGAATAATCAGCACCTGTCTGTTCCATTCCGTTCCCTATTTTAAAAACAACAGGCCAGATTCTCTGGAGTATTTGGAATACAACAAGCTGGGTACGGCAGCCTCCATGGGCTGCGTGCGCTTAAGAGTGATCGACGTCAAGTGGATCTATGACAACTGTCCGATTGGAACGACGGTCATCATCAAGGATGATCCCAGTGATACGATACCGGTCCAGTGGCTGGAACAGATCGATGTCAATTCTCCCAACCGCGGCTGGGATCCCACCGATCCCGATCCCAATAACCCCTGGAGAAATTAGAAAGATAAACAGAAGCGGGTGATTTGCCCGGTCATCCAGGCTAGTCAGCTTGTTTTCAGAAGATTTGTCAGCAACTGGCAGGCGCGCTGTCAGCAGCGAGGAATTTCGGCAGTATTAGATTAAGCATCACGAAGAACTCCACAGTTCTCAAAGCGTTAATCTGTATTCAGAAAAGCTTACGAAAGAGGTCCATTTTGGGCCTTTTTTCGTGGTTTTTGACGTATTATGACTGCTGATTTTCCCTATAAAATTAATGTGTATGTAGCATATATGTAGCACATATGTAGCAAAGTTCTCAATTGACTGGTTGATCTAGCCGAAATAAAAGAAACCGCACTGAGAACTTTCAACGATTTAACGGAAGTGTTAAAATATATGTAGCTAATTTCTTGATGTCTGGAACAGGGATATTAAGAAATTATCTCCACTACTGGGATAACACTATTGCAACGAGACCGAGTCATCACTGTCTGTCCCGCAAATGATTCAGTAGGCTTAATTAGGGTTCTTTAGGTAACCGGCTGGCCGTTTGCAATACACTATGCATAATGAGGCCTGTACTGTCAGGATGACCAAGTACAGATGAAGCATTGATGGTAGGCAACATCCCATAGTTAGAAAGGAGACGGGCCTATGGCAAACGGCAAAGGTGTATCTAGCAAAACCCATTCAAGAGCACAGTTGAATGATTATGCCAATCAGCATAATCCAAACAACAAAGCTTACCATGCTAGAATACAGAACAACTCTAATCAGAGAGAGAACAGTCGAAATCGTGCTAAGCAGAAATATGATATCGGCATTCTCGATGGTGAGAGTTATGGGTGGTGCGACGATTAGTTAGCATCGATGAAGGCGAGTAACATCGCCTTTTTTCTGTGCCGAAAGAAAACATAATGAGTAGCAAGCAGACCCTTATTACTCCTGCCTCTGGCAATAGAGTAATAACGGTAGCAAGCAGTGCGTTTTTACTCCTGCTCAGGAGCAAAACCACGCTTGTTAGGGAGAATCCCTAATACCTTCAAGGCAGAGCCGAAGAAAAAGCAACTCTGCTGAATTGCTTCATCTTGAGATATCTGGTTCCGGTGCTTCCTTTTTTCTTTCGGCCGGATAATACATTGAATCTACTGCTTTGACCAGTTGCTTCATGTCTATGTGAGTATATACGCTTTCCGTAAGTGACATTGCTCCCTTGTGGCCAATGATCAGTTTCTGATAGGTAGGGGATATATTGGCTTCTGCCATCAGAGATACACAAGTATGTCTGCAGCAGTGTGGTGTTTGATTGAGGCCATGTCTGAGCATGAGAGCACAGAAGTAACTGTCATAATAATTCCGGTAAAGGAACTGCTGCTGATCAGGTGTATGGAATACATATTCGATCTGACTGGATTCATACCACTGACGGAAGAAAGGAAGGATCCTGGTGGCTATCGGTACCTTTCTGATGCCAGCTTCCGTCTTGGAGGCGATGATGTCAAAGTATTGTTCATCCAGATGGACGTTCTCTTTCTTTAAATCCAACAGCTCACTGATCCTGACTCCGGTATAGATCAGGATTAGAATGATCTGGTAATAAGGGTCATCTGATAATGACCAGAACAGATCAATCTCTTCTTTGGAAAAAGGCTGCCGGTCATACTTGTTAGGATTCTGATCTCTCTTTTTGGAAAGATCTACATATTTGGAATAGTCCTTGTTACAGATGTCGTTCTGGATGGCATAAGCATACAGCTGATTGAACAGTATCCTTATCTTCTTCAGAGTGGCAATGTTCTTACCGGAATAATCAATTACACGTTGCAGGTCTCTTACCTTGAGTTCTCTGAACGATTTTTCCATCAAGATCGAACAGGCGTTGTATGCAGCTCTGTATCCGTTGATGGTTGACTTGCTGGCTCCGGCGTATTTCTCTTTGGACCATTCTTCATATACTTCCCTGAAGGTTGGATCACCCTTGGTGAGATCAAATGGTTCTTCATGATACTTGGCAAGCATCTGCAGACCTTCCTCTCTGGTACTGGCATAACCGATGATGCCGTATTTCTGCTTGAGCTTTCCGGCTTCCTCATCGATCTCATATCCGGTTGTGATCCTTACGATATATGGCTTTCTTCGGCGGTTGGAGTTGCTCATCTTTACAACACTTCCATACCCACCAGGCAGCCTGAAATCTTTACCTCTCATTCTGATTCCTCTCAATGTGTATCTCGCTGAAAGAATAATCCTTCATTATCTGTTGTCTGATCATAGCAAACTCTCCTTCAGTGATAAGTTTTTCTTGCTTCAGCACGGCAAGCATAGATAGCTCTGAGGCCAATTTTCCAAGTCTTGTCTTATTTATGCCGAAGTTCTTGGTATTAGTTAGTTTTTCAATTACTGCGGATTGGTTTTCTTTTCGGTTAGAATGATTTGTTTTAGTTTTCATGGATAATCCATCTCCTTTATGTATTCAACACCGCAAGGACGCAATATTCTATGAAACCTGCGGTGTTGCGGTCTTGAACTAAAATTTCAGTTCCCAGACCCAGTTTGTGCCATCCCTGATGGATTTGACTTTCAGTTCCTGTTTGGCCGTCTCAAGCGTTCTTTTCGATATTCCTAAGCCTTCTGCTCTCTGAAATATCTCAGTAGAAGGATAATCACCATCTGAGAGAAGATCGACAAGGAAGTCTTTCGCTCTCTGCTTTTCTGTTCTCTTCGTGAATCCTTCCAATAATTCGCTGGAAGTGATGTGAACGATCTCTTTCCATCTGAACCCATTCTCTTTGGATAGTTCGAACGAGAATGCATCTCCTGCCGGAGCAAGGCTGCTCTTGTCGTGGATGACTATCCTGGTATCAGGATCATCATTTAGTGATCCTATGAGCAGAACACTGCGGGCAGCAGCATAGAAATCGATTGAACCTAAACCCTTGTAAGTCGATTTGTTCTTTGACTTGTTCATATGACCCACCAGACAGATTGCGCAGTTTGTTTTGGTAGCAACATCAGCCAGTGCCTTCAGAACAGGTCTGACTTCATTGGCTTTGTTGATGTCAACCAGTGGTCCAACATATGCCTGTATCGGGTCCAGCACGAATAGTTGCGCATTCAGTTTTCTGATGGCTGCTTCGATTCTTTCATCAGTCATAGACAACAAATACATATCCTCGCTGATGAAGTGGATCTTGGAACAATCCGCATTAGCATTTTTCAGCCTGGGTTTGATAGTGTCATCATAACCATCTTCTGAAGTCTGATAGATCACATCTAGAGGTGTCGCTCTGAAACCGTCTGTGAAGGGTAATGGTTCGCCGGTAGATAGTAATGCTGCAAGTTTAAGCATGAACATTGTCTTTCCGGAGCCAGGGTCTCCCTGGATGATGGTAAGCTTTCCTTTAGGGATGTATGGATACCATAACCAATCGACTTCCTTCTCTTCAACAGAATCCAATGGAACAAGCTTCAGGTCTTTCATACAGCATCGCTTTCTTTGAAGTAGCCGGTTTCCTCCCAGACCTTTTTGTCAGGACAGTAGTAATTGAATTCGGTGGAGTCATCCTTTTTGATGACATAGCCAAATTTGAAGATGCCTCTTTGTAATCCGATTCGGATGTACTGAGGATCCTTTCCCATTGCTTTTGCTAATTCAGTGATAGGCACATTTCTTCCGGTAAATACCGGTGTTTCCAAATAGATTTTTTCTGTCATTCTAACCTCCATTTCTCAGTTTTTCCTGGCGCTTAACGAGGAAAGAGAAGTCTGTTATAATGGCTGCGAAAGTGCATTATAAAAACTTGCTCTTTCAATACCACGGTTCATTAGGTAGGACGCCAATCATAACCTAATGAACTTTTTTACTGGTTCAATGTGCATCACCTCCATCAGCAAGTAAATGATTATTAAATATGTTGCAAATACTTGCTATACCTACACTATACAACACACAAACAGTAAATGCAACGAAATGAGTCTATTTTACTTGCTCAAATTGATATATACTGTTAAATGAGGAATAGGAGTAACATGGCATTTTCAACATTCCTGAAAAACATAAGAACAGATAGCAAAATGACTCAGGCTCAGATGGCTGAGGTTTTAGACATCAGTGTTAATGCTGTAAAACTGATTGAAAACGGGTCTACCAAATTTCCCGGAGATAAGGTTTTGCAGAAACTATGTGATAAATTCGATATGTCACCATTGGATGTCATTACTGAAATTCTATTTAATGGTGAAGATTACAAGGACCATCCAAAAAGATACCTAGCTTGCAGGTACCAGGGTTATATGTATTTACAAAACTGGAACGTAGAAAAAAGCCCATATGTTGTTCAAGTAAGCAACTTTCCTGAATACACTTTTGATGGATTACTGACAAAGAAACGTAATCTTAAGAATAAAGTTCTGGTTACATCACTTATAAGACATCTCCCAGCATATCGAGTATCAAAATTTGCGGATGATCTTAATGATGGTCTTGCGAAAATGATGTTTGGGGTGATGTGGACCCCCGTTCCAATCAAAGCGGTACACATGCTGTTTGATAGTAGGTATGAAGCACAGTCTAGCATGTATAAGGTTCTATCAGAATTAAGGATGGCAAATGTAAACATTGACATCATCGCAATTCTGTTTGATCCGGATAAAGGAGAATTGCTACAGAAGCAAAAGATAAGTATGAAAAAGGTCCCAGAGGACTTTACAGAGATTCACGATCTGTTTGATAAAAAAGATTGATTTAGGAGGGGGAGCATATGGAAACAAAATGGGAATCATTAGTTTCAGGTGAACAACTTAATAAAGCTTTTACGTTACGTAAAAGCGACGATATAAAGATTAAAGTACCTAATTCAGAAATAGATGCATTTGTAAGGCAAGGCTATTCGATTACAAAACCAGGGAGCAGAAAGACTGAGTTAAAGAAGAAAAAACCATTCTCAGAAATCTTTGAAAATGAAGTCTGGCTGGATTTTTACAATATGGGATTTGAGACAATGAACAGTGATAACCATTTTTCCGTTTGCTTTCCTGGTGACCGTAAACAGATAGATGTTGTTGCCATAGATGCCGAAACAATTATAGTCGTGGAATGTAAAGCCACAGAATCACTGGATAAAACGATTAACTTCAAAAAAGAGGTTGAGAGTATAAATGGTTATTGGCCTGCCGTAAGAAAAGAATTATTAAAAAAGTATCCTAACAGAAAAACAAAATATGTTTTTGCAACAAAGAATTATAAAATAATAGATCCAGATTTGGAACGAGCAAAAGAGTTTGGGATTTTTCATTTTAATTATGATACTGTCTTGTATTACAGAGACCTTGCTGAACATTTGGGGAAGGCTGCCAAATATCAATTATTGGGTAATCTTTTTCAAAAGCAAGAGATTAAAGGACTTGAAAATAAAGTGCCTGCAATCCGTGGGTTTATGGGTGGATTGGAGTATTATTCTTTCCTTATAGAACCTGAACGACTGTTGAAACTAGCGTATGTTCTTCACAGGAATAATGCCAATATATCAAATTTTCCAACATACCAGAGATTAATAAAAAAAGACAGATTGAAACATATCAGAGCATTTATAAATGAGGGTGGATTCTTTCCAAACTCTATGGGAACAGTCGTTATTCAACTTTCTATTTGAAAAGGGTGTTATTACTGAAAACACAAAAAATAATTATGGCATAGTAAAAAAAGCAATAAAGAATAGTTTTCAGATTGATCTTGACACATATACAGAAATCAAGGATATGAGAAATCTTGTTAATGCAATTAAACATGGAAACGGAAGTTCTTATAGAGAATTCAAGCTAGACCATGGTAATAAAACCTTTGCAGATTCCGTGTTTATAAAAGTTGAAGATGAAAATGGTGAAATAATCAGAGCCCTTCCTAAAAAGGTAGACCTCAACACATTAACAAGTGAGGTCCTTGAAATTGGCAACAAGGTTCAAGTCTATTATGATGCAATTGAAAAAATGTGGATGGATCTATCTGATAAGAGGAATAATTGCACCGAGTATGAAAACAGTTGAGTATGAGTAATAAATGAGAATTATGAATTTGGACTGGTATGGAAAAATATTAGTGGGTATGCGAAATGAATGGAAGGCGGATTTGATCTGTCCTTCAACCCTACACTAGGTTAAATCACCCGTCCTTCAACCCTGCAACAACACATTGTGAGACAATTACCCTTCTTGAGAGAAACGAATGATAACCCTCTGAATCCGGTCATTACTGTGGATGGCGCCTCATAGACATGGTAATATAACAATATAAAAAGCATTGTTTTGTAACATTCATAAGGCAAACAACAGTTAATACAAATTCAAGGAGGACATGATCATGAAACACGGTTTTCTGTGTAAGGCACTCACCGTACTGCTGGCTTTTTCTTTGGCCATAACGAGCATTTCCGTTCAGGCCTTTGCGCAGGATGCGATCAGTGAGACCGAACTGCCGGAAACTGAAGGCTATTCGGATTATCTTACTGAACAACCAGAGGCTGATGTTGTTTCAGAAGATAATAACAGAAGAGAAAGACAGTCCAAGCACTTCCGGATGTCTGACGGTTCTTTCAGGGCTGTTACGTACAGCCATTCAGTACATTATCAGGAAAATGACCAGTGGAAAGACATAGATAATACCCTTGAACATAAGGAAAAGACAGAAATGATGAGCGGCCCTCACTGGGAAAATCAGTCCGGGCCTTTTTCAGTTGGATTCGCTGATAAGGCGATAGATCACTTCTTCCAGATCTCCACGGAAGAAGGTTCCCTGTCCTGGGGCATCAAAGGATCAGACGGTAAGGCGGAGATAAAGATCACGCAACAGGAAGAGCCGGAAGATCCCTTTGCCCAGGCCGTCGCCAGATCTCTATCACAGAAGGTGACTTATGAAGATGTCCTTCCGGGCATCGATCTGGAATATACCGTAAATGGCGATGGGGTAAAGGAAAACATCGTAATATCCAACAGGGAAAGCTGGAAACCAGTTACCTATGCCCTTGATCTTGAGGGATTTTATGCCCAGAAAGCGGAAGACGGAAGAGTAATTCTTTATTCTTCAGAGACCGGAGAAGAGGTCTTTGAACTGGCCGCTCCTTACATGTATGACAATAATGAAGAGATGCCGGCATACAGTGATAATGTCTCGCTGAATATAATCAAGACAGATGAAGACAATTGGGAACTGACGGTGGAAGCGGATGGACAGTGGCTGAAGGATCCGGGGAGAGTGTATCCGGTGGTCATCGACCCTGTCATCACGACCAAGAGGGAAAAGAGCGCCATCGACAGCACCTTTGTATCAAGAAGTAAGTCCGACATAAACTATAAGAATTACGAGATGTTATGCGTAGGATGGGAATCCTCTGTCTATGGCGAGGTAAGGACGTTCATAAAATTTGATCTGCCAGCACTCAACAAGGGTGATGTGGTGATCGACGCATCTCTGTCCATGTACATGTACGAACAGAGTTTCCTCATTAACGTCCCTGATCAGGCCATTGAGGCAATGGCGGTAACGGGAAGCTGGAGCGCTTCAACACTGAAATGGAACAACATGCCTTCATATGACAGTGAAGTCTATGACTATGACTACATCCGCCGCTCTGAGACCAGCGAAACAAGGTGGAAGGACTTCGACATCACCGAGGCAGTGAAGAAGTGGTATGAAGGAGAACTGACAAATAACGGGCTGGTCATAAAGAAGAAGTATGGTCCGGATGACGGCGGCCTGAGCAGCTATTGCGCTTATGGAAAATTCTATTCCTGCAAGTATAACGGGCTGGCCTGGCCGCAGATAATCATCAGTTACCGCAACAATAAGGGACTGGAGGACATGTGGTCGTATACGACCCTATCGGCTGGGTCAGCAGGAGTGGCAAGCGTCAATGACTATACCGGTAACCTGGTATTCCAGATACCCCTGATGCAGGAAAACAATGAACTGATGCCATTTGGCTTAAGCCTTACATATAATACCTATTGCGCCGGGGAGCAGTGCGTTGCCGGTAAGAACGGCAGCGTGCAGACCTATCCGGGAAAGGGATTCAGACTCAATGTCCAGCAGACCCTTCTTACATCTGACAAGTATGGTCTGACAGGCGTGTCCGCTACCAACTGGCCATATGTCTATGCGGATGGCGACGGCACCGAGCACTACATCCAGAAGGTAACGGAAAACGGATCAACGGTCTATAAAGATGAAGACGGACTGGGATATACCTTAGAGGTAACTAATGATACCCTCAAGTACCTGCTTAAGGACAAGAACGGGAATACGATGGCGTTCTATTCCAACGGCAACCTGGCCAGGATAACCGACGCCAACGGCCATTATACCCGGGTGGTATACTGTGACGCTGACAGTTCATCCGGAATAAATACGCTGAGTAAGATCGACTATATCAGACTGGCTTCAGGGCATAAGTATCGGTTCATCTATGATTCTGCTTATTCTCTGTCAGCTGTGCAGGACAGTGCCGGACGGACGGTAAGTTTCACTAAGGACAGCGATGGCTTCTTTACCGGGATAACATACCCTGATGGTACATCGTGTGCATACACATATGGCGATGACGGCGTTCTTACCGAAACACAGGACGCTGACAACTATAAACTGATGTTTGAATATTCCTCTTCCGATAAGGGAAGAAGAGTCGAACTGATAACGGAAAAGGGCGGATCGACAATCGGACAGATGATCTCCTTTGATTATTCATCTTATAATGAGACTACCATGGAGACCTGTGGTCTGGATGGGGTATATGGAAATGATGATGACCTGGTCACGACATACCAGTTCGATGATCTGGGACGTACCGTCAGCGCCAAGGCTCAACTGAAGAACGGCCAGGAAGCGGGAGCGGCGCTGTACAGATACACCACTTCTGCCAATAATGATTCCACGATGGCCTCCAAGAACAAGATCTCAGCTGCAGCCGGATTCGGGAAGAATGTGCTGAACCTGGTGAGCGGCGGGGGATGCGAAAGTGACAGCGGCTGGGGAAACGGCAGCGCAGGAACAGTGACATATACCGCCCAGGCCGTAAGCGACATAAGACATTCAGGAGAAGGCTCCCTGAAGCTGCAGAACACCGCTTTCAGTTCATCAGGTTATTCCTATTACCGGAGAACATCCTCATCAGTGACTTCAGGAAAGACCTATACCCTTTCCGCCTATGTCAGAACAGACATCAGTCAGACAGGAAACAACGGTCATGACGGCGCCTATCTGAAACTGGTGTGGAAGGATAGTTCAAACAACAGTCTCGCAACATCATATTCCTTCTGTATCAGGCAGTCTACTGATCAGGGCACCGATGAGGGGTGGCGAAGGCTCAGCGTTACTTCAGATGCGCCGGCTCAGGCAGCATCCTGCAGTATTTATCTGTGCTTCAACGGTACCGGTACAGCATACTATGACGACGTCCAGCTGGAAGAGGGAGAAGCCGCCAACAGCTTCAACCTGATAAGGAATTCCGGCTTTGAGAGCGCAGATTCGGGATGGAGCCAGAGTGGCAGCGGCACCATGCAGATCGTTAACAGCGAGAAAAAAAGCGGAGCGTCTTCGCTTAATGTCACCGGTGATCCGGAAGATTCCCTGCAGCTCTATCAGATCGTCAAGATACCTGACGCTTCAGAAGATGATACCTACATCATCAGCGGCTGGGCCAAGGGAGAAGCGGTGAGCCAGAAGAATCACACCGATACCGGAGAGAATAAGACGAGATTTGAGATCGGGGTGAAGGTAAAGTATCTCACCAGCAATAATGAGTATGTCCTGCAGGCCAAGGATCCGGCTGAGTTCAATACGGCTGTCTCATCATGGCAGTATACTTCCTCTCCGATCGTTCTGAAGTATAAGAACGGCCAGGAAGGTGTTACCTATACAGCGGTGGAGATCAGGATCTACCTGAGATACATGTATCAGGAAAACACGGCATACTTCGATGACATCCAGCTCATAAAGGACGCGGCGCAGAGCTACACCTATGATGAGAAGGGCAACA
>JAEEGL011259075.1_pt1 | contig 11458 bp, 8 predicted proteins | sample 9134231 | NCBI WGS metagenome assembly JAEEGL01 (sample SAMN16246548, study PRJNA631951) | gut metagenome | biome: gut microbiome; feature: rumen; material: fiber-attached | host: Bos | place: Iran: Karaj | collected 2018-10
ATACCGCACAATTAGCGTGCGTGTATTGGCGAGGGATTTTTGTGCCTGTTTTGACTGAGAAATCGCAGGAAAACAGGCGGTTTTTGGGTTTCGTTCCTTGAACGAAACCTGATTTCGACGTCATAACAGGCGCAAAAAGAGCCGTCAAGACGCGTGCGTCGAATTGTGCGGTATTGCCTTAAAAAAGCCGGCTTTTGCCGGATGATAAGACCGCCGCGTGTTCCTTTCGTGTGTTTACGGAAGGAATGCCGGCAATATGCGACCGGAAGGCTCGATAAGCCTTCCGGTCGCTGTTTTCCGTTTATTTGCTGCCGGTCAGGGAATGAGTCCGGCGGCGCGGTCCTTCTCCACCGTGCGGAGGCACCTTTCGCGGCAGTATGCGAGGAAGGGCAGCCAGTCGTTCGTCTCGGGCCTTACGAAGTCGTTGACACCCGTCTCAAGGAGCTTCCTCCCCTTCCCCTCGGTGTCGTTGTTCCAGGTGTGATTCGCGAGAAAGACGTCAAGCGGTATCTTCTCAAGCTTCTCCACCGACCTCAGATAGTCGTCGGTGCAGCCCGGATAGTATCCCGCCGACGCCGCCGTCAGCGTGTTCGCTCCCGCCCCGCCGAATGTCCCGGCAAGCACCGGACGCCCGTCCACTGTGTCCTCGAAGGTGAAGGACATGCACCCGACAGTATGCCCCGGCGTGTGGATGAACTTTATATTTTTGTTTCCGAGCGAGAGCACGTCGCCGTCCTTCACGGCGATGTCGGCGCCGCCGAACTTCTCGCCGGCCGGCAGATCCTTCTCGCCGAGGACGACCTTCGCGCCGGTCAGCCCCCGCAGAGCGGGATTGGCCTCCATGTGGTCGCCGTGGCCGTGCGTCGATATGATGTAACGGATATCCGTCGGATCGTATCCCATCCGGTGGATCGAATCGACGATCATATAAAGACAGTCTGCGTATCCGGCGTCGACTATGATGAGTCCCTCGCCGGTGTCGATGAGGTGGGTGCACACCTGGTAGACGCCGACGTAGCATACGCTGTCGGTGATCTTAAACGGCTTTATGTATCCGCTCCAGGGCGTGGAGGTCTTTCTTCTGGGTCTGTACACCGGCATTTACCTTCCTTCCCGAAACTGAGATCCTTATCGCGCGTCCGCCGTCCGTCATCCTCCGGCGCCGGCCGGCGTCTTCTTTGAGGCGGTGATTACGTTGTATACGAGGACGGCGAGCAGCACGACCGCCGCTCCGACGAGCGAGAGCAGCGTCAGCTTTTCGCCGTAGAAGACGGCGACGAGCACCGGGTTGAGTATCGGCTCGATACCTGATATGAGCGACGCGGCAACGGGCGGCGTCTCCTTGATCCCCAGCGCGAAGCAGATCTGCGCCGTGCCCTGCTGCAGAAGCCCGAGCGCCAGAACGCAGAGGAGCTCGGATCCGGGCGTGGCGGCGACATCTGTCCGCAGCAGCCATGGCAGGCCTATCAGCGCCGTCAGCGCGTATGAGAGCAGAACGGCGGTGAAGGGCTCGGAGTCCTCCCGGCTGTTGAATATGAAGAAGCAGGCGTAGGAGACGCCGGATATGAGCGCCAGCGCGTTGCCGAGCATGTTGCCGGCGGTGAGAGAATCGATGAAGAAGCAGACGATCCCCCCGAGCACGGCGAAACAGGTGACGATCTCGAGCGCCGAGGGCTTCTTCCGATAGAAGACGGCCATGATGAGTATGACGAACACCGGCATCGAGAACTGCAGGACGATGGTATTGCCGGCCGTCGTCAGCTTGTTCGCCAGGGCGTAGAGATTGTTCGTCACCGATATCGACAGCGCCGCGAAGATGACGCTCTTCGTGATCCTGAACCGGTGCTTCGTTATGAGCATCAACGCCAGGATGAAGAGCCCTGCTATGACCGACCTCGCGCTGCTGATCGCCAGCGCGTTCCAGCTTATCTTTTTGAAAAACAGTCCTCCCGTCGCGAAAAGCACCGCCGACAGGAACACAAATACGGTTGATCTGTGTTTAATCAAAACAGTATGGCTCCGTGTTCAAATAAAAGAATAATCGAAAATTGAGAAATCACAGCAGACAGTCAGCGTCTGTTTTTCTTTTGGAATGACCGGAGACTGACACCGAAACCGACCCGTCTTGACGGGGTTGAAATCACTGTTGGCCACTCATTCCAATATCCGGTCAGATCCACATTTTCTCTATTTTCATTACCTCGCTGTAGGCCATATACTCCTTCAGGTACAGCTCGCACAGCTCCTCCATCGTACAGTTGCCGGAGTTGTTCTCGAGCATGATCGAGATGACCCGCGCGGGGATGAGGATGTCACGCATCTTCATCGAGCTGCTGTGGGCCCTGGCGAGGGCGCTGACGACCTTTCTGATGTCGGCGTCCCCGAATACCTCCCTGTAGTAGGTCGCCTCTCTGTCGCGGCGCTGGCGGTACGAGCGGTTGTGCAGGACGCGCACCACCGTTGCGATGCCCAGCGTTACCGGGATGAGCAGCGAGATCGATATCCACGACGGTATCCGCGTGAGGAAGCCGTAGAAGTCCTCCCAGCCGCCGTTCGCCTCTCCGATGACGGCCACCATGATGTAATAGAGCGCGGCATAGATGATGACGGGTATCAGCGCTAGCAGCGAGTCCCAGAACGACAGCTTCTGCTCGCTCATGAAGAAGCAGAACGCGACGAACGCGAGGACGGGGCAGACTCCGTGCAGGAAGAAGCGAGACCCGGTGAAGATCAGCACGAAGCCCTTGACGGGCGCCAGTATGAACAGCGACACGAGAAAGGTCAGGGTGACCGACGTGACGCCGGCGTACACCAGGATGACTATCCACTTCGGCAGGTGATAGTTGTGCTTGCGGAGGCCGTCGAAGGTATACGGCAGGATCATTGCCATTCCGGCGGCCGCCAGGATATTGGAATTGACGGTGAACATCGAGAACGTCCGGATTCCCATGCGGTCGAAGTTCTCGTCGTAGACCGTGGTCAGGTTCATCGTGACGCCGATGCAGACGCAGACAACGACGACGAGCGCGCTGAACATCGCGAACAGGCACTGCCTCCTCGTCGCCTTCATGACCTTATTCATCTTTTCCTTCTCCATAACGGCACCTCCTGTTCGGCGGATATCGTGCGCCGGGCCGGCGTTGAACATATTCAGAATATTTTACCATATATCCGGGAATAAATCAACCGTAATTTTGCCCGCCCTGAAAAAGCGCGAGAAAAGGCCGCCGCGGTCGTCTGCCGTCCGCGGCGGTCTGATATATATATCCCTGCTCACTTCAGCGCTTCTCGCAGGACTTCGAGGTTCGCGCGCATGACCGACAGATAGGTCACGCCCGACGCGGCGTCGCGGGACGTCGTGCCCTGCATCGAGTCGAGCACGGCGACGGCCGTGTCCTTCCGGGCGGTGTTCTGTATGACGGTCGACGCGATCCTGCCGTCGCTGCCCTCTGTCGTCAGCACGGTGTGAAGACCCAGCTCGTCGATCTTCCTCGCGAGGAATATGACGGTCTCGAAGCTCGCCTCGGTCTCGGCCGAGCACCCCGCGAAGGCGGCGTAGTAATCGAGGCCGTAGTCTTCGGTGAGATAGCGGAACGGGAAGCGGTCACAGAAGAGCAGCGTCTTTATGCTCCCCGCCGCGACGGCGGCGGCGTATTCGGCATCGAGCGACGCGAGCTCCGCGCAGTAGGCCTCCGCGTTCGACATGTAGAGCGCGGCGTTCTGCGGATCGACCTTTCCCAGGGCCTTCGCGAGCTCTGCACAGACGGCCTTCGCGTTCCGGAGCGAGAGCCAGACGTGCTCGTCGTACTCCTCCTCCTCCTCCTCTTCTTCGCCGTGACCGTGTCCGTGATCTTCCTCTTTCTCTTCCTCTTCTTCCTCCTGCATGCCCTCCTTCTCCTCTTCGATCCTGAGGGAGCCGTCCAGTACCTCCATGAGGTTCACGACGGTCATGTTTTTGTTCGCAGCCGCACCCAGGGCGTCTTTTACCCATCCGTCGGACTCGCCGCCGACGTACACGAAAAGATCGCAGGTGGATATCTTCATGATATCCGCCGCGGTCGGCTGGAAGCTGTGAAGGTCGGACCCGTTGTCGAGGAGCAGCGTCAGCTCGACACCGGCGGGATCGTCGCCGAGTATGTTCTTTATCCAGTCGTATTCGGGGAAGACAGTGGCAACGATGCTGATCCTCCCGCCGTCGCCGGCTCCGCCGGAGCACGAGACGAGACACGCCGCCGCAAGGATGAGCAGCGCCGCGGCGAGCGCTGTATATCTTTTCATGATCACCTCTCCGATCCGGAAAACGTCTCCGAATTTGCGAATCATTCGCAATTGCAATATATTATATCACTTCACCCGCTGTTTGTCAATACAAACGCAAACGGCAGCGGAACGCGTATCCGGGGCCGGGACGGCTGATTCTCCGTTTTTTCCGGTCCTGTCTTTGGATCTTCCGCGAAAAACTCTTGACAAATACCCTCCGGGGGTATATAATACTGCATTGAAGGGCAATACCCCCGGAGGGTATATGTCCGACATGAGAAAAAGGAGAAGACCGTATGGATACCGACGAAAAAACGGCACCGGCAGGCAGATCAGGCGCAGTCCCCTGCTGCTGCACCGGAAAGACGAAGCAGCGCACCGAGCGGGAATACAGGGATCTTGTCAACCGCCTGTCCAGGATCGAAGGCCAGATCCGCGGGATTCGCGGGATGCTCGAGAACGACGCCTACTGCATCGACATCATACGCCAGGTGACGGCGGCGACGGCCGCGCTTGGCAGCTTCACGAAGGTGATACTGGCGGAGCACATCCGCTCCTGCGTCCTCGACGACGTGAAGGCGGGAAAGGACGAGACGCTCGACGAGCTTGTCGAGACTCTCGAGAAGCTGATGAGATGACGGGCGAACGGGAGTGCGGAAAAACATATGAAACAGTATAATGTGACCGGTATGAGCTGCGCCGCGTGCAGCGCGAGAGTCGAGAAAGCGGTCTCGAAGGTAGAGGGCGTCGCGTCGGTCTCGGTGAATCTGCTCACGAATTCGATGGGAGTCGAGGGCACGGCGTCCGACGCGGCCGTCATCGCGGCGGTCGAAGCGGCCGGATACGGCGCGTCGCCGAAGTATCCGGCCGGAGGAACGGAAAAAAAAGAAACAGCGGCGGGATACGCCGCTGAAGAGGAAGCGCTCAAGGATAGAGAAACTCCGCTTCTCAAAAGGCGTCTGTTCTCTTCTCTTGTATTTCTCATCGCACTGATGTACGTCTCGATGGGACACTCGATGCTCGGCTTCCCTCTGCCGCCTTTTATGCACCGCGATCCTGTGTCGTCGGGGCTCGTGCAGCTGCTACTCGCCGCGGCCGTGGCGGTGATAAACCGCAAATTCTTCATAAGCGGAACAAAGAGCGTCATAAAGGGAGCGCCTAACATGGACACGCTCGTGGCCATGGGCTCTGGCGCCGCGTTCGTCTACAGCACCGTCACCCTCTTCCGGATGTCGGGGCTGCAGGCCGCGGGCGACGCGGAGGGGGCGGCAGCCCTCTCGCACGAATTCTATTTTGAATCGGCCGCGATGATCCTGACGCTCATAACCGTCGGCAAGCTGCTCGAGGCAAGGTCGAAGGGCCGGACCACCGACGCCCTCAGGGGGCTCATGAAGCTCGCTCCCAAGACTGCCACGGTGGTGAGGGACGGCGCCGAAGTCACGGTCTCCGTCGATGACGTCAGAGTCGGCGACGTCTTCACCGTGCGCCCGGGCGAGAGCGTGCCCGTCGACGGCGTCGTGACCGAGGGCTGGAGCGCGGTCGACGAATCGGCGCTGACCGGCGAGAGCGTGCCCGCCGACAAGGGACCCGGCTCGACGGTCTCGGCCGCGACGGTCAACCGCTCGGGCTTCATAAAGTGCGAAGCGACAAGGGTCGGCCGCGACACCTCACTCTCGCAGATCATCCGCATGGTCAGCGACGCCACGGCGACCAAGGCCCCGATCGCCCGGACCGCGGACAGGGTCTCGGGAGTCTTCGTGCCCGTCGTGATCGGCATCGCGCTCGTGACCGTCGCCGTATGGCTGCTCGCCGGGCAGACCGCCGGATACGCGCTGGCCCGCGGGATATCGGTACTCGTGATATCCTGCCCGTGCGCGCTCGGGCTCGCCACGCCCGTCGCGATAATGGTGGGCAGCGGCACGGGAGCCAGGAACGGGATACTCTTCAAGACGGCGGAGGCGCTCGAGACCGCCGGGAAGACGCAGATCGCCGTCCTTGACAAGACCGGCACTGTGACGTCTGGCACACCGGTCGTGACCGATACCCTGCCGGCAGATGGAATCAGCGCGGAAGAACTGCTGAGCACGGCCTCGGTGCTCGAGGCCGGCAGCGAGCATCCGCTCGCGCGTGCGATCGTCGCGCAGTCGGAGAGCGGCGCCTGCCCGCTCGCGCGTGTCACCCGTTTCGAGGCGCTCCCGGGCAGCGGCGTGCGCGGCGTGATAGACGGAGAGACGTATGTCGGAGGCAATCTGCGGCTTATGGACGGCGTATGCGACGTTCCCGAAGCCGCCGTGCGGCAGGCTGACAGCTGCTCATCAGACGGAAAGACTCCCCTCTTCTTCGCGAAGCAGGACCGCTTTCTCGGCATAATAGCCGTCGCCGACACGATCAAGGAGGACAGCGCGGAGGCGGTCACTCAGCTGAAGAACATGGGCATCCGCACCGTCATGCTGACCGGCGACAACGCGAAGACGGCCGCCGCGATCGGAAAGCGTGCCGGAGTCGACAGGGTCATCGCCGGCGTGACGCCCGAGGGCAAGGCAGAAGCCGTGCGCGATCTCAGGAGATACGGCAGGGTCTGCATGGTTGGCGACGGGATCAACGACGCCCCCGCGCTGACCGTCGCCGATACCGGTATGGCGATCGGAGCCGGGACCGACGTGGCCATCGACGCCGCCGACGCCGTGCTGATGAAGAGCACCCTCGCCGACGTCCCCGCAGCCGTACGTCTCAGCCGCGCGACACTGCGAAACATCCGCGAGAACCTCTTCTGGGCCTTCTTTTACAATGTCATCGGCATACCGCTCGCCGCCGGCGTCTGGATCCCGCTCTTCCACTGGGAGATGGACCCGATGTTCGGAGCCGCGGCGATGAGCCTGTCGAGCTTCTCCGTCGTGATGAACGCACTCCGGCTGAACGGCTTCCGGCTCTACGGCACGAAACGCGACAGGGCGGGAACGCCCGTCGATCTGCCGCCGGAAACGGTTCCGGCAGAGGCCGGTGCCGGAGCGCCCGCCGCTCTGAAAGCTGAAGCAGCAGAAGGAACAGAGACAGAAAAAGATACTGAAAACCGGACAGAAAACGGAACGGATACAGCGGAAAAAACCGATAAAGACATAAAAACGGAGGAGAACGAAATGAAAAAGACACTCAAGGTGGAAGGCATGATGTGCATGCACTGCGAGAAGCGCGTGAAGGACGCACTCTGCGCCGTCGAGGGCGTAACGTCGGCGGAAGCCAGCGCCAAGGACGGCACCGCGACGGTAGTCTGCGCGGAGAACACCGACACGGAGAAGCTGAAAGCGGCCGTCGAGGGCGCCGGATACGAATTCAAGGGCATCCTGTGAGCGCCTGAGCGTTGACAGGTGACAGGAGAAAGGTGACATGTACCTTACCGGCCTGACAAAGACCGGCGCCGGGATCCCGGCGCCGGTCTTTGCTGTATCTGTCACACTTTTCCCAGGTATTCGGCGAGCGAGCGGCGCGTAAGTCCGGTGTATCCGGTGACCGGCTCCGCGGCCGTCATCGCGTTGAGGATCGCCTCCTCGGTCGCTTCGGCGGCCGCCCTGAAGACCGGGTCGATGTGTCCGTCGTCGAAGGCCTCGGCCGTGCGTACCGCCCGGCCGTCCGATTCGTCGTGTCTGTTTGCCGTCGAGAAGCCTACGAACACCTCGCCGCTGCCGCTGCCGATGAACGACCCAAGCCTCGCCATGCCCACCGGACAGCGTTTGAGCACCCGCTTCAGCTGACGTTCCGACAGCGGAAGGTCGGTCGCGAGGATAACGATGCAACTGCCCCGCTCAGGCTCTTCGGCGGCCGGTGAGCACGCGTTTCCGGACGGGCATACCGCGCCGGCGCTTCCCGTGGAGGCTCTCCCGCCTGCGGCAGGCGCGGTCCCGGACGCCTGCACTGCGGCTATCCGCTTTCCTATCGGGTCTCCGTTTATCACAAGGTCGGAAAGCTTCCCGTGGTTTGTCATGACGAGTATCCCGACGGTAAATTCGCGGCCGTCGAATCCCACGCGCCTCGACGACGACCCGATGCCGCCCTTCAGCCCGTGGCAGCTCATCCCCCTGCCGCCGCCGACTGCCCCCTCGGCGAAATCTGCCTTCGCGTCGGCGACGGCCTCGAGGAAGTTCCGCGGGCCCACGGCGCGTTCGGTTATGAGATTGAGCTTCGAGTCGTTGCATTCGCACACCAGCGGGTTCACCGACACCGGATGCACGCCCTGCGCGGCGCAGCGGTCGAGTATATATCCGACGGCCGCGTCGAACATGAGTCCGACGTTCAGCGTGTTCGTGAGCACGACCGGCGACTCGAGCGTGCCGAGTTCGTCGATCTGGACAAGCCCCGCGGTCTTCCCGTATCCGTTGAGCACGTAGCTCGCGGCCGTCAGCTTGTGCGTGAAGGGGTCGTCGGGACAGGGCATGATCACGCTCACGCCGGTCTGATGGCGCCCTGAGATCACGGTGGAGTGTCCGACCGTGACGCCCGGGACGTCGCTTATCTTGTTGAGCGGACCCGCCGGCATGCAGCCGACCGAGATCCCGTATTCGCGTATACGCATACCGTTTTCCGCCGATCGTCTTTCGTTCTGTGACACTATTTTATCACAAAATACCGCCGCTTGTCTACATCAAACAGCCTTTTTCATGGTATAATAATCGTACAGGCGGAGCCCGGCGCGTCCGGCCGCGAAGGCACGGACGCTGAAAACGGGAGCGGCCCGACAATGCCGGCCGCCCGGCAGGAAAGCAAACGGAGGAAAAAATGAACCGTCAGAACGACTGTCTTCTCACTCAGTTCAGAAATATGTATCTTGCGTGCGACTGCGGCATGGGATATATCGCGAGGTGCCCCGACGGCAGATTCATACTGATCGACGGCGGCGTCGGCGAGGACGGCGAGAGCGACGCCTTCCTTGACACCGTCGTGTCGATGGCCGGCGGAAAGAAGCCTGTCATCGCGCTGTGGATCATCACGCACGCGCACCGCGACCACATGGGCGTATTCTCGCAGCTCGCCGCGGAACGGCCGGACGAATTCGATATAGAGCACGTCGTATACCGCTTCCCGAAGCGCGAAAAGGCGCGCGGCTGGTCGGATACGTCGAAATTCGAGCAGGCCGTCGATACGATCGGCAGGGACAGGGTCGTCGCGCCGCTGGCTGGCGACCGGTGCGACGTCGGCGGGTGCACCGTCGACATCCTCTTCACCGAGGCCGACCTGCCCGACCGGCCCGACGGAAAGCCGTACCAGATCAACGACACCTCGCTTGCCTTCAGACTGACCGTCGGGCGGCGCAGGGCGCTCTTCATCGGCGACGGCGCCGCGGCCATGTCGTCGGTGCTGTGCGGGCGGTACACCGACGGCGAACTGAAGAGCGACATATTCCAGGTCGGCCACCACGGATACTGGGGCGGCTCGCCGGAGCTCCACAGAAAGGTGAGCCCGCAGATCCTGCTCTGGCCGTCTCCCGACTTCCGCTTCCCGATGATCCTGCGTCACCCGGATGACGAGCTGCCGAACTACCGGCAGCCGCGCATGCCCGAAGAGTCGCTGCGCCGGATGTGGGAAATAAACGACTCGCTCGTCTCGCTGCCGTCGGTGCGCGTCACCGGATACGGCGGCAGTGAGCAGTTCACCGTCAATATGAGCAGGTTCGACAGGTCCCCGGACCCGTGGGCGTCTCCCCGGGACTTCATCTCGACGACTCTTCCCCTCTCCGTTCCGGCTGACGGCCTGCTGCTCAGGGAGAACTATTCCGGCCGGAGCGTATACGGATACGGCCTCTCTTACATCAACGGCGGGTCGTACGATTTCGCCGTCGGCCGTGTGAGGCCCGACGGTGACGGAGCGCTCGTCTCCTGCCGCGAGGAAGGCGCGACGGGCCGAGTCGCCGCCCTGCAGCTCATGAAAGACTCCGGATTCGCCGGCGCGAAGGCCTTTTCGGTCACGCTGCGCGGTACTCTGATAAGCGGAGAGTTTGGCATCCTGTACTCGGGCGAGCCCCCGGTGGCACCCGAGCGGATATCTCCTCTTCCCGTCCGGCCGCCTTACGGCGAGCCCTTCACGCTGAAGATAAAGACCGATCCCGAGAACCGCAGCGCCGTGATCGGTCTCGACGGGAACACCGCGACAGCGGGATACGACCCCGCCCTCATGAACGGGATCTATCTTATCCTCACCGACGCCGAACTGAAGCTCACCCTACTTGAGGTCACGGCCGGATAAAGAAACGCTGCAGCATGCATCAGTTGCGGAACAAAACGCAACTTCTGGCAGCAACCGAAGAACCGCCCGCACGGGTCATCCCGTGCGGGCGGTCTTTCGGTTTTTGCGTTTTACCGTCCGGTCAGTTTATTTCCGGATCAGTCGTCTTCTTCGACTTCGCCGCGGCGTTTCTTCCTGTTGAGGTAGACGCCTATTCCGGTGAGTGAGATCGTCGCTGCGGTTACGTAGTAGACTATATCTCTGTCGCCTGTTGACGGCGGGTCGTCGTACGTGTTGATGATCGTGTAGCCGTCGATCACAGCCGTGTAGCCCTTGACGATATCCTCGTCGACCGTGTAGTGGATGAGAGTTCCGCCGGCGTACTTGTAGAGTCCGCTGAAGGTGACTTTCCAGTCGGTGGTACCGGATACCGTGGCGCTGTCGATCTCGACACCGTCGGCGAAGAGCCTTACGGTTATCGTCGAAGGTCTCGTCTTCTCGGGCTGTTTCTCGTTCTTCCAGAGCTTGACGACTTCGATGTCGATCTTCTCGGGATCGTGCGGGTTGATGATCAGGAAGCCTTCCTTCGCCGTTCCGTTGACGGTGATGCCGTATCCGGCCGGCAGATCGGTCTCCTCGACGGTGTACTCGATCTCCTTGCCGTTAGCATTCCTGTCAAGTTCGTCCCAGGCGTACTTCCAGCCGTTGGCCTCGCTCAGCTCGACGGGTTCTCCGACAGCCTTGCCGTCAGCCTTGAGCTGTACGTGGATCGACTGCGGTCTGAGGCCGTCGCGGTTGTCGTCGTCTCTCCACTGCTTCTCGACGTTGACCGAGGTCTTGTCGGGGGTGTGGGTGTTGGTGAGGGTCGTGATGCAGCCGGTCTCGTCGGTCTCGGTCTTGGTCAGGGTATAGCCTTCAGGCAGCGTATCCTCGGACCAGGTGTAGGTTATTGCCTTGCCCGCCTTGTTCTTCGGAAGCTTGCTAA
>JAEEGL011958811.1_pt1 | contig 11458 bp, 6 predicted proteins | sample 9134231 | NCBI WGS metagenome assembly JAEEGL01 (sample SAMN16246548, study PRJNA631951) | gut metagenome | biome: gut microbiome; feature: rumen; material: fiber-attached | host: Bos | place: Iran: Karaj | collected 2018-10
TAATTTATAAATAATATTAATATATATTAAAAAAATATATTATAATAATATAAATACTTCTCATTTCTTATTTTTCTTAAAAAAAGCATCAACGATTTTTTCTGCACTATAAATAGGAATATATTTATTATTATTAAATTTATTATTGTTTAGAATAAAATTATTCAAATTTAATTTATTTTTTTGATATTTTTTATTTTGATATTTATAAGTTTTATAAATATTATTTTGACTATAATGTCTCTCAGTATTATTTATTTTAGTATTAAAACTACTATTCTTTATTTTTTTCTTTATAGATAAATAACTGTTATTTTTTTTTTTATTAGACCAATTTTCATTAGTACCAAAATTATTATTATATTGACTCAAAGATCTCATCATTTTTTTTCTTTCATTAAATGAAACTGCTTCCGCATATAATCTCTTTGAAATTTCATCAATTTTTTCTTTTGAAGCTTTTTTAATTCTACTTTTCATATTTTGTATTATTAATTCTTCTTTTTCTTTCTCTGATTCTAATTTTGCATTTCTTAATAATTGTAATTTTTTTTCTTTTTCTTTTAATTTATCAATTATATTCTTTTGATATTTTTGTAAAAAATCAGATTCATTAAATTTAAGTTTTGATTTATTTTTCTTATTTTTTAATCTTTGTATTTTATTATAATTCTCAATTCTTCTATTTGAATCATCTATTAAATGATTAAAAACTTTTATTCTTTCATTTTCTTTTATTTTTGGTTTTGATTTTTCAACCATAAACGTTAAAATTTCATCTTCAGTCTGTTTTTTTATTGCATAAAATTGCATTCTATCTAAAAAATTTTTTTGAACTGGTTTACATTGAAAATAACTTTTTAATGCTTCATACATTAAATTTTCTGTATTATATTTTTCAAATTTATTTTGAATTTTGTTTATAATTTTTCTACTTGTTGATAAATTATCTTTTGTTAATCTTTCTGTTAATGGATTTGATAAAAAAATTTTATTATCTTGTTTTATTTTTGGTTTTTGATTATAACTTAATATTTCTTTGGGTGTATAATCATTATTATTATTGTTACTATCACTATTATTGTTATTATTATTATTTTTATCATTATCAATATCTTTATTATTTTTATTATTATGAATTTGATTAATATTTTTTTTATTAAAAGTAAAATTAAGAGGAGATATTACTTTTTTATTTGTTAAATTTTCTTCATTTTTTAATTTTAAAATATTTTTTTTTGAATCTAATAATTCTTGATTTGATGATTCATTATTTGAATCTATTATAAATTTACCTTCTTTTGTCATTTTAACATTTTTCAATATATCTAATAATTTATCATCATCTAAATCGTTATTATCAAATTGTGAATCATTTAAATCATTATTAAAATCTGTCGTAAAGTTAATTTCTTTTATTTCTTCATTATTATTATTTTTGGATTCATTAACTTTAATACTTTTTATCTTAGGATTTTGTAATGTCTCATTATTTGAAGGAAATAAATTTTCTTCACTATAAAGAGAAGTTATAGATTTTAATGTAGAATTTTTAATTTCATTATTATTATTATTTTTTTTTCTATCAAATATTTGTTTAATGACATATTCATAATCATCCATTTAAAATTACATTAATAATAATTATGAAAAAATAAAATTTAATAATTAAAATAATTTATTTATCATTATGACTATAACTTATTTTTATAGATGGAACATTTGAAGAAGAGAAAAATATATGATTATCATTATTATTATTTAAAGTATCATTATTATCAATATTAGTAAGAGATCTTCCAATTTCATTTTCATTTAATATTTCTTTTTCAATTTCAACAACATTTGTTTGATTACAAATTTCTAAATTTTCAAATTCTCTTTCTTCATATTCATCATCAGAATCAATTTCAAAATTTTCAGAATTTGCATATGGAATAAGGAAATCAAAAGCTAAATTTTTAATAGAAAAATAAAATATATAATTATAAAATAAATGTTTATATTTTCTCCTAAAATTCTCAATATCAATTTTATAATCTATTAAAGGTAAAATAAATTCTTTTGATTGATTTAATAATTTATGGGCAGAATATAATTCAAAATTATCAATTTTAAAATCATCATGATTTTTAGGTATAATAACATTTAATTTTATTTTTCCATTATTATTAATTGAACCACATAAATTACATTTAATTTCTAAATTTTCTGAAATTTCAGAACCAACTAAATTACTAAAATCAATTTGATATAAATTACCACATTTATCACAAGATATTTCAGTTTCAAATTGTATTTTTTCATCTTCATTATCTGAATTATTATTATTATCTTTATTTACTCCTGGAAAAAAACTTCTTCTTCTAAAAATATATATCTCATTATTTATTATTTTTTTTAAGTCAGAATTTGAGTCATTCATTGCTGATTCTCTCATTAATAAAGTAACTCTTATTGATTGAGATTTTGTTTTTTGTAAATATTTAGCATTGAAAATTTTTGTTAATTTATCACATAAAATTGAATAAATTGTATAATTTCTAAATCCTTCTATTTTTAATAAATATTCATAAAATTTAATTAATTCATCATCATTTCCATATTTTGATAGTGAAAGGAAAATAAAATTAAAAATATCTTCTTCTTTATATTCAATTTTTTCTAATAAATCATATATTTTATTTATTCTTATTTCACGTTCAATTGGTTCACAATACCATAATGAAGCAGATAAAACTAAAAGCCATGTTAAATCAATACAATTTTGCCTTGTTATTTTATTTATTTTACTTTCATTTATTAAATTTATATTATAATTTGTATTATTGTATACATTTAAATTTTTTGATTCATTTATTATTTTTTGAAATTGACCTTCATCTTCATCAATTATATTTTTTGGTGAATGAATTTTATTAATTAAATATATTTGAGAATATGGTTTTTCAAAAAAATTGTTATCATAAAGTAATTTAGGAAAAATATTATAATTTGTTTTTCCATCATTTGGTGATATAATTTGAAAATAATCAATTGCTTTATTTATATTCTTTTCTTCCATTAAAAATTCATTTTCTTCTATTGAAAAATTTGATGGTAAAGTAATTTTTATTTCTTCTTTTAATTTAATTTCAGTATTAAGAAATGTAGTTCTTACATTTTTACTTAAGAAACTTCTATTTTTTTTTGAAGCTATTTTTTCATCAAAAAATAATATTTTTAATCTTTCCTCATTTGTTTTTGGATAAATTTTTTCTATAATAAAATTAAGAAATAATTTTGTATGTATAAATCTTTCATAAAAAGGTTGATCATCTTTTGAGAATTCATTAATAAATTCTTGAACTTTAAAAATATGCTCAATTTTAATTGAAGATACTTCTTTTGAATAATATTTATAATCAAACAATTTTAAACTAGATTTGTCTAATTTAATAAAAGTTGAATAATCTAATAATATAGATGTAAAAAAATATAATATTTTATCTCTAATTTGAGAATTAAAAGTATTTTTTTCTACTTTTATGTTTTTTGCGCTTCTAATATAATTTGATAATGAAATAAAAGTTTTTTTCTTATAATGAGAAGGTAATTCAATTTTATGTGTTTGCAAGTTAATATTTTTCTTTTCTTCATTACCTAATTCTTCTAATAAAATAGATTGTGTTTCATTACTTTGTGGTTCATTAATTTTAATTTTAGAAGAATCATTATTAATTATAACAATTACAATTGATTTTTCATCAATTTCTAAATTATTATTCTTAAAAAAATTTTCATTATATTCTTCATTAATTCCTAAAACATATGAATCAAAAGTTTCAATAATTGAATAACAATTTGAAGGTAAAATTGAAATTGAAGGATAAATATATTTAAAAGGAAATAATAAAGATAATAAACTTTCAACTATAGTGGTTAATTTATACTTATCTTTACAAAAACAAAGAAATGGGATTTCTAATATTAAATATTTTAATAAAATTAAAACATCTTCTGGTGAAAAATAACTAAATAATAAATTTAATTCAACTGAATCATTTTGAATTTTATTTATTGCATTTCTATTCATTATTATTTTTTCATTAAAATTAATATAACTAATATTTTGACCAAAACCTGGATATGGAATTTTCATAACTAAATTTTCTATTACTTTTTCTAAAGGATAATTTACTTTTGATTTTTCATAAATATATTTTTGATATATACTAGATAAAATTTTACTTAACTCATGAGGAAAAGATAATAAAGAAGCTACACAAATTATTTTTGGAAAAAAATAATTTTTTAAATTTTCTTCATTGGAAATTGTATTTTCTTTTTTTAATAAATTTAATTTTTTTTTATATATTTCATAGTAATTAGATAATGATTCATAAAATTCAAAACATATAAAATGTATATTTTTATATATTTCTTTATTTAAATTATTAACTGGGATATTATTTAATGAAAAATAAAAATTAGTTGTTTGTGGTTTATCTTTAGATTTTAATTCAATTCCAAAAAATCCAGTTGGAAAACAATGTTTTAATATTAATGAATCTGGAATGTTATTATATGAATATGATAAATCAGGAAATTTTGTTATTATTTTTGGTTCTATATTTTTTGATAATGGTTCATTATATATTGTATCTGAAAATATATCATTTGAATCTAATCCTATAATATAAAAATGTTGAATTAATTGATTATTAACCGAAATTTCTTTAGATAACATAAATTTTTTTTATTGATTATTTAATTTAATATATTAAATTTATGTGTTTTATTATTTATCAAATAGTTTAAATGGTTTATAAATAACAATGAATTATAATGAAAAAAACAATGAATTTACTTTATAAAAACTCTTTAATAAAAAATATTAGAATTTAATGTTAAAAAATTAATTAACTAATCTATATAACATTAATATAAATATAATAAGGTATTATGTAATAATATAAATATAATTAAAATACATTATTAATTATTATTAAATAATTAAAATCACCTATAAAAAAAAATCTTAAAAAGAATAATTGATTAAATAAATAAATTAAAGAATGAAAGTATTACCAAAATATGGAAAAACATTAGATTATTCCCATTATGAAAAAAATAAAAAAGAATGTTTTAATAATTTTCCAATAGGTTTACTTATTTTAGAAAAAGAAGATATTGATTATAAAATAAATCAAATGAATACATACGTTTGTGAAATATTTGAACTTTATCAAGATTCAGATTTTTCACAATTAAAAAGTAAAATGAAACAATTTAAAAAATGGGAGAATAATGCTTTACAAGAATTAACTTTATATCATTTTATTTTTGAAAATCATTTTACAAAAGAACATTGTGGAACATTTATTTCATCTCTTTCAATGATATATGTTAAAATTAAATATATTGATAATTTAATTTTTTTATCAATTGATAATTACAATGATGAAAGAAAAGATTTACAAGGAAATTTAGTTAAAAGCTTAAAATATCAATATTTAGTTACATTATATCATGAATTAAATAATCCTTTAAATGCTTTAATGAATATTTCAGATGATTATAATTTTGAATCAGCTAAAAAAGAAAATAAAGATTTAGTTAATGATGATATTGAAGTTAAATTAAAACAAATTAATTTATTAGTAATTTTAATAAAAATGTTTATTAAAAATTTTATATGGTATTTTAGAATAATTTTTGAACTTTCAAATAATATTGAACCTACTAATACATTAAAAATAAATTTAGAATATTTATTTTCTAAAAATGTAAATAAATACCAAAATTTATTTAAATATAAAGAAATAACATATGAAACTAATTATTTATTTTTAAGAGATAAATTTATATTATCAGATGGTAAACATTTAAATTATTTTTTAAGAGGAATATTTATATATTTAAATAATATTATACCAAAAAAAAATGGATTTACTATAGATCATATAATATTAAAAGAAGAAAAAATAAAATTAAATTTTATTAAAATAATAAAAAATCTTTCTCAATCAAAAGGAAGAAGAAGAAGTACAATATTAGATGACATAGAATTTAATTTTAAAAAAGAATTTAATTTTTCTAGAAGTGTTCAAACAATAGAAATGACAAAAGAATTATTATTAAGATTAAGTAATATGCTTAAATTAAAATTAAAATTCCATAATGAAAATGAAGATATAATAATAAGTTTAATATTACCTTTTTCATATGAAAAATTAGAAATAATAGAAGAAGATGATATAAAAGAATTTACACCCCAACAAAAATTAATAACATTAAATGGAATAAATAGAACAATTCCATTATGTAATAATTGGCATTCTTTTATTAATGAAAATCATATTGAAATATTAGAATCTTCTTCTCCTTTTCAAACTTCTCTTACTACAATGCAAAATAATAATTATCATTTATCAATTTCAGTTCCTAATGATAATTCTAATAATTTTTTACAATATGGAAATTGTTTACTTTCTACTAAGAGTAATTCTAATCCAGAAAATAATGAAAATAAAAATAAAAATAAAATTGAACAAAATGATATTTTTAAATTAGAAAATGATCCCTTTATTAAAATGACTAAAAAACAAAATCCTTTTGCTAGAGAATTAGCAAATAGTAAATTAAATGATTCATTTATTTCAGGAAGTAATTCAATGTCTGAAGCATATACACCTAAAGATGAAGAAGAAAAAGTTTCTTTAAATAATTATATGAAAAAAAATTTTTCTTTTTATTCACTTAATCCTCAAAATTATCAAAAAGTATATGAAATCAATTTTGATATTAATACAACATCAAGTAAAAAATCAATAACATATAAAAAAGAAAATATAAAAAAAATATCAAATATAATTATTAATAATGAAGAAGAAAATAATAAAAAAAAAAGTAGAAAAACAACTATAAAAAAAATAGATAATACTTTAAAAATAGAAAATATTAAAGTAATATCAAAATTTAAACATCAATGTAATAGTTGTAATGATGTATTATTATGTGATGATGAAGAATTTAATTTATCAACAATAAAAAATATGTTAAAGAAATTTAATATAAATGCAGATATAAGTACAAATGGAAAAGAATGTATAGATTCAATATTAAAAAAAAAGAAATTAAATTGTTTATGTAAAAAAAAATGTTATAAATTAATATTTTTAGATATGATGATGCCAGTTATGGATGGTTTAGAAACAACAAAGCAAATACAAGATTTAATTGATAAAAATGAAATTAATGATAATTTAAAAATTATTATTGTTTCTGCTCATATTGAAGATAATTTAATTAAAAGTTTAAAGGAATTTAAATGTGTTGTTGAAGAAGTTCCTAAACCTTTAAAAAAGAGTAAGTTGGAAGAAATTTTAAATAATTATTATTTCACAAATAAAGTAAATTTTTGAAATACTATTTTTGATTTTGTGAACATATGTTTTTGTAATAATTAATTTTTATCTCATTATTATTGTATAATTTAATGTGAAATATTTTTTTAAAAATTTAAATATGTGAATGATATTATTATATTAATTATTATTTTATACTTAACTTACAAAATAATTTTTTTAATTTGTTTTTTTTAATTTTAATTATATTTAATGAATAATCAACCTTTTTCAATGAATGAAGAAATGAAGAAAATGATGATGAAAATTAATACTAATCAAGCAAGAAATAATAATATAAGTCAGAATTTAAATAATAATTATAATAATAACTTTAATAATTTTCCATATCATAATATTCCTATTTCAAATTATCAAAATCAATATAATTATTCAAATAATAATAATGATAATTTTCAACAATTTCCTTATAATAATAAAAGAAATAGAAATGACTTTTTAAATGATGTAGAAGGTCAAAATGAAATTGATAATATTAATAATAAAAATAATCCAAATTTTAATTTAAAAAAATTTAGAAAAATTCCAAAAAAAAATGAAATGATTGAACCAAAATTAAATGATAATCAAAACGAATTTCAAAAAAGAAACTTAGATATTAATCAATTCAATCAAAAAATAGAAGAAAATCTAAATTATTATAAACAAAAAAGTAAGCAAATATTTAATACAAATCAAAAAGATAATAATTTTTTTAATAATGGCGGGAATAATAATAATTTTAGTCCAAATTATACACAATCAATTAACAATGAAAAATCGAGTAATAATTTAAACTATAATGAAATAAACACAAATAAATTTCCTAAATTACAAAATTCCCAAAATAATTCATCAAATAATAAGAATAATCAATCAACCAATAAACCAAAATCAAATTTAATAAATCCATTTTCAAATCAAATAGAAAATAACTTAAATCATATGAATCAAAATATATCATCTCGAAGTAATTTAAGTTTAAGTCAAAATCAACATATGTCATCTCATTCAAAACAAATAATAGTTGAAATTAAAGAACCAGTTGTTTCTGATTTTAATATTCAAGAAATTAAGAAAATTGATTTTATATCATTTAATAAAGGATTTAAAAAAATAACTAAAAATTTTGGTTTTATTATAATTATTAGTGGAATTATTGTTTATATTGTTTATATATTATCTAATAAAAAACAAAAAGAAGAAATTTTACAAGCTTTAAAATTAATTTCTCCTAATATCATTTTAAGTTTATCTATAACTATTTTTGTTATATTTGTTATTATCTATTTTATAATGAAAAAAAATGAAGAAGATTTCTATAATGATATTGCAGAAAATGATTATACTTTATTAGAAGAACTGTTAAAAGGAAGAAATGATGATTTTATTGGTATTTTTCAAAATCAATTTATTTCAGAACAATGTCAAAGAAGAAATCTTCCTGAAAGTAAATATAAGAAATATGTTTTACCTATTTTAAAAAATTTAATTAAGAGAAAAAATAAAATTATTGATGCAACAATTACTATTTCAGAACAAACTCAAGATATATGGAGATTAAAAGAAGAAAATAAAAAATAAAATATATTTTTAATTTAATATTATATATTTTTACAATTAAATATTATTTTTATTCCAAATAAATATAATATACAATTAAAAACTTGTTTTCATGTTTAAAATCTTTTATTTATTTGATACTATTTTTTTAAATAAAACTTCAAATTTTCCTTAATTTAAAATAAACTATTTATTGATTAATGATTTACAGATAATAAAAATTTATAATATCCCTTACATCAATAAAAAAAAAATTAATTAAAAATAATAAAATAAATAATAAAATAAATAAATAAATATTTTATTTAATTGAGCCGACTGTACAATTTTTAAGAAACCCTCCTTAAAAAAAAATAAATAACCAAAAAAATCATTATTTAAAATATATAATTTAATGAATAATACAATAATCCCACAACAGCCAATAATTCCAGACATAGCAACTCCAAATCAAATAATACAACCTCAAATTAATCAAAACATTGCAATATCACCAGATCAAATTGATAAAAGTAAGAAAAAAAAATTTATATAATTTTCAAAAAAAAAATTAAAAAAAAAATATAGAAAGACATAGAAGATCAAAACATGAACAAGAAGGAAGAATTTATAGTTGTGAACATTGTGGCAAATCTTATTTAAGTAAACCTGCTTTAAATAATCATATGAATACAAAACATGCTGAAATTTTAAAACAAATGAATATTGAGAAAAGAAAAAGAGGAAGACCAAGAAAATATGTAAGAATATATTTTTTTATATAATTTTTTTTTACTTTTTTTATTTAAAATTTTTAAATTTAGCTTGTTGATCCTTCTGAAAATAATAATTACGAAAAACAAAAATATATTCCTTATTTTCAAAATGAAAAAAGAGGAAAAAAACAAGATTCAAATGAGATAATTAATTATGAAGAGGTTGTAAAAATTGTCTTTGAAGATCTTTTTAAAAAACACTCAAATTGTTTTTTGAAAATAATAAATGAACCAAATGAAAATCCAATATTGAATTATTTATTAAATAAAAAAGATTTAGATCTCAAAATTTGTGATGATATTATTTGTACTTACCTTAATTACATTGCGCCTTTTACAAATGAAAAATATTTTATCTTTGTTACAAAATTCATTATTTTATTTAGAGAATGTGTTAATGTTATTCAAAGTAAAGATTCAAAATATAGTGATAAAGAATATACTAGTATTGAAAATGCTGAAATTTTCCCTGAACAATGTAATGAATTCTTTTCTAATTTTCTTGAAAAATATCAATTTTTTGATTTTAATGATGAAGATAAAACTGAATTAATTGAAATTATTCAACATTTTTGCTATTGGCTTTTTATTAATAGTTATACTAAATCAAAATTGAGTTTAGCTTCTTAAAGTTTAATTTCTTTGAATATATATTTTTTATTTTCTTTTAAGTTTTAAATTTATTTTATTTGTTTAACATATTTAGAAATTGTTTTTTTTTTTTGTTTTTTTTTGTTTTTTATTAATAGTTAAAAAGAATTAGTTTAAAAATTATTTTTTATTTATATTTATTTTATATTTTTTATTTTTTTTAAAATTTTATTTATTTTATTGTTTAAATAAATAATGTTTAATTTATTTTATTTATTTATTTTTTCCTTTATTTATTTATTATTATTTTTCATTTCCGCTCTTCTATCCGCAAGAAATATTTGACTAATAAAATAAAGCATATCACCTAAAATTTCATTTTCACTTTTTCCTAAAGTAATTTGATTTTTAATCAAAACAATTTTTTCTTTTAAATCAAATAAATCTTCATTTTCATTTTTTAAAATTTCATAACTAAATTCATAAATAGTATCTTTATTTGAAGATGAACTTAATAAACTTTCATTTGCTTCTTTACAAACTTTTTCAAGTTCATTTTCTTCTAATTTAATTTTAATTTTTATTTCAATTAATAAACCACTTCCTAAAAATTTAGGAGAAGAAGTAATAATTCCATAATTTGAATCTTTTAAAAATTTAATTTGTTTACTAAATTCATTAACTGTTTTTAATATATTAAATAAATGTTCATTAAATTTTTCTCCTGGTTTAATTGTATGTAAAAAAAATTTAATGTGATCAAAATCATTTATTATTGCAAATACTTTGTCAAAATTAAATTGAATTATTCCTCTATTTTTTATATTTATATCATTATCATATATTATTAAATTATTTTCTCTTATTAATTTTTCTGCTTGAGTTCTTTGATTTTCATTATCTAATGAAAAATATGTTCCAAATTTATTTCTTAAATTTAATGTATTTAAAACATTAATTAATATTTCTTCTATTTTATTATTTTCATTTATTTCACAATTTGAAAAAGGAAAATTTTCCATATTTCTCATTATACAAATATCACATGACATTATTTTTTCTTTTTCAAAATTTTTTAATTGGAAATTATTATTTATATTAAGATTCTTCATTGGATTTCCTATTTCAAAATTTTGACTAAGGGATAAATAATTATTTATA
>JAEEGL012314175.1_pt1 | contig 11458 bp, 10 predicted proteins | sample 9134231 | NCBI WGS metagenome assembly JAEEGL01 (sample SAMN16246548, study PRJNA631951) | gut metagenome | biome: gut microbiome; feature: rumen; material: fiber-attached | host: Bos | place: Iran: Karaj | collected 2018-10
CAATTGAGGAGGAAATCCCTCAACAATTAAGTGAAGTTCCTGAAGAAATAGAATTACCTGCTGTTGCTTTACCAGAACCAGTTGTGGAAGCTCCTGTTGTGGAACCAGTTCCAGAACCAATTCCAGAACCAGTTCCAGAACCAGTTCCAGAACCAATTCCTGAACCAATTCCAGAACCTGTAGAGGAAAAAGTTGCTGAAGTTGTTGAAGAACCTCCTGCTCCAGTAATTCCAGATATTAGTAATGTGGAAGAGGTTAAGGAAGAAGCTCCTGCAGCAGCTAGTGAATCTGTAGATAAGGGACTTGAAGCTGCTTTAATGGAAAAAGTTAAAGAGAAGAGCGGAGATAAAATTGAAGTTTCTGAAAGCGAACTTAAAGAAGCTATTAAAGATGTTTTAGCAGATGTAATTAAAGAAGTAAAACAAGAAAAGACTAAAAAAGAAGTTGTTCAAGTTAGAGTTATTCCAAATTATTATTATATTTCTGGTACTTCATTAATGTATGAGGAAGCTGGAAAAGAACAAAAAGAATTAGATTTAAAAGATGTTACGAGTGTTGTAAGGACAATTAATGAAGCTGGTGTTGTTGTTAAATTAGTTGTTGAAAGTCCTGAAGTAAAATGTATTTTAACTAATATGAAAAATATTGATTTAGAACAATTAGCTAATCTATTACGTAATAAAATGCGTGCTATGGATGAGAATTTTGAAGAGGTTATTGAACATAAAGAATATTAATGAGGAGTGATGATATGAAAAGGTATATCGTACTTGTTATATTAATAATTATGTTGGTAATAGGTTTAATAGCATTTAATAAAACTTTTAGTAAAAAGGGTGGCTCAACAAGCCATTTCTTTAAGCAAGAAAAGTATAAAGAATATAAATCAGGAGATATTGTATCTTTTAAGGATGAAGATTGGTATGTTTTACATGATTCATCTAGTAAAGATAATTATGTTACTTTGATCTATAAAGGTATTCTATACTTAGAAGAAAATGGAATTGCAGAATCTGATTTTAGGGTTTATGAATCAAGTGATTTAAATGCTTATTTAAAAGGAGATTATGCAAATTTTATAGGACAAGATAATCTAAGAGAAGTAAATGGCTATAAAGCTAGATTATTTAATGAAGATGATTTTAAATTATTAAATGTTACATATGATGAAGAAAGTGATTCATATGATATTAGTGACTGTCCAGATTTTATTTGTCTAACTAATGTTTATTATGCTACTATGATACCGACAAAAAGTGATATTGAAGATTCAGATGAATATGTACATTTGAATTATTATAATCTAAGTACAACTTATGATACTTATAAATTGGAGAGTTTGGCAGAAGATTCAACTCTATTTGTAAGACCAGTTATTAATGTTTTTAAGGATAGTTTAGATGAATAATGGTAAGAAAAAAAGTAATGGATTTATAGTATTTATCTTTGTATTTGGACTTATAATGTATTTAAGTGGGCTTTTATTATTACTAAGTTCTAGTTTTAAAAAAGCAGGATTTATTAAAATATTTAATTCAACTGCTACGGTTACTAGTAGTATGATTCTTTCATTAAAAGTAATTGGAGCTATATTGTTTTTTGTAGGTTTCTTATTATTTTTAATAGCAGTTATTTTCCTTTATAAAGATGATAAGATTCAAGAGAATAATGTTAATTTAATAATAGAAGGAAAAGCTGATGTTATTACAATTATAGTAATGACTTATGTAATGATTTTTATGTTAGTAGTTTGCTTAATATTTAATGAATATATTGGAGCATTAATGTTTGGTATATCTATTGTTATTCAAACTGTTATTAACTCATTACTGATTCGTTTATATAATAAGAGTTATAAAAGAAAGTAACTATTTGTTATTTTCTTTTTTATATTGTATGATATTAATGATGGTGATTGTATGAATCAAGAAAAAAATGGTATAGATAAGTTTATAGAAGGATTTAACGAAGGAAGTAAGAAAAAGGTGGTATATGAAAGAGTTTATGTACGCCCAACGAAAATAAAATCAATACTTGGTTTTATTGCTTCTTTGATTTTCTTGGTTATTTTAGTGGGGTTATTAACCTTTAATGTTATGTATTTTGTCTTGTTGATTGGTAATATTATTATTCTTATATACTTTTCAATTAATACTTTTACTGAGAAAGGTATTGGTTTACCAAAAACAATTGCTATTCCAGTTGAAGAAGAGGAAGAAGAAATCGAAGAAGAACCATCATATTTTGAAGAAGATTATCAAGAGGAAGATGAATATTATGATGATGAAGAAAGGCAGTAGTATTGTCTTTTTTTATGCGTTTTAGTATGGTATAATTTATGATAGGTGAGAGTGTATGAATATAGGTATAGATATAGATGATACAATTACAAATACATATGAAACATTAATACCTATTGTTGCTATAAGTTATGGAATGAACATTGAAAAACTAATGAAAAAGCATCCATCTTATAAAGAACTTAGTGGTACACTACCTGATTTTGGTGATTTTGCTAAAAAGAATTTCGCTAGAGTTGCTAAAATGGTTCCTTTAAAAGTAGGAGCAGTAGATATTATTAATAAATTGAGGGAACAAGGACATAAAATTATTTTTATTACTGCTAGAAATGATAAAGATTTTAAAGATCCTTATAAAGCTAGTTGTGATTATTTAAAAGCTAATGGTATTAAATTTGATAAATTAATAGTAAATTCAAATAATAAAGCAAAGGATTGTGTTCTTGAAAATATTGATTTATTTATTGATGATAATACAATGGATTGTAAGGCTGTTAAAAAGAAGGGAATTGCTACTCTACAAATGGCTACATCTTTTTCAAGAGGTAGTAAAGAATTAAGAAAAGTCCATGACTGGTTAGAGATATACGAAATAATTCAAGAAATGTATGCTAGATAAAAGATAGAATAATCTATCTTTTTTATTTTTCAAATGTTATACTTATAATAGAGAGTTGGATGCTTATGAATGATGGATTTAACAATCAAGGTGGTTTTGGTAATCAAAATAATGCATATCCTAACGGTTTAAATAATCAGCAGCCAATGATGGATCCAAATATGATGCAACAAGGTGGAATGGATCCAAGTATGATGAATCAGGGGATGATGAATCAGCCAGAAATGGATCCAAGTATGATGCAACAACAAGGTATGGATCCAAATATGATGAATCAAGGCATGATGCAACAAGGAATGGATCCTGGAATGATGCAACAGCAGCCTATGATGGATCCGGGAATGATGCAACAGCAGCCAATGATGGATCCAAGTATGATGCAACAAGGTGGAATGGATCCCAATATGATGAATCAAGGTATGATTAATCAACAAGGTGGTATGGATCCAAGTATGATGCAACAGCAACCAATGATGGATCCGGGAATGATGAATCAGCAAGGGATGGATCCAAGTATGATGAATCAACAAGGTGGTATGGATCCAAGTATGATGCAACAACCAATGATGAATCAAGGCATGCAACCAGGTATGATGAATAATTTTAATAGACAATCTATACCATTAAAATATAGAATTGCAAATCTATTTAATTTTAGAGATAAAAGAAATATGATTATATTAGTTCCTATAGTTATGGTTGTTATAGTGTTGTTTATTATTATTTTTTCCTTATTAACTACTAGATCTTTAAAGTGTACTAATACAAAAACTAATGATCTAGGTGTTGTAATGGAAACAACAATTAAAGTTAAGTATAAGTTTGGTCATATTAATACAAGATATGAAGAAAGAATTATAGATTATACGAAATCAGATGTTGATAATGATACTATAGAGTCAGAAAAAGAACAATATAGAGAAATGATGGCTGATACATGTAAAAAGTCGGATGGATGTACTTATACATTTAAAGCTAAAAAGAAAAAAGTAGTTATTAATATGAAGAATCTGTATGATAAAAAAGCAAGATTAGATTTGGAAGATTATTATCCTACTTATTCAGATTTTAAAGATGCATTTAACGATGCTTGTGAAAGTGAAAAATAGTTCCTTTAAAGGAACTTTTTCTTTGATATAATATAAATGAGGTGAGATTATGATTATACCTGAGTTTTTAAAAAAAGGAGATACTATTGGTGTTACTGCTTGTAGTTGTGGAGTGTTAGATAAAATAGAAAAATATGAGAAAAGTATCGATAATGTTAAGATGCAAGGCTTTGATATTTTAGAAACACAAAACGTAAGAACTAGTGGTTTAGTTAGTAGTGATGCTAAAACTAGAGTAGAAGAATTAAATAGTTTAATTACTAATAAAGATATTAAAATGATTAATATAGCAGCTGGTGGAGATTTTTTGTGTGAAATATTACCATTACTTGATTATGATTTAATTAAAAAAAATATAAAATGGTATGGAGGTAGTAGTGATCCAACTAGTTTAATTTATAGTATTACTACTAAACTAGATATGCCTACTATTTATACTCCTTGTAATATGTCTGGTTATTCTAGTGATAATCTTCATCAGAGTTATTTAGATTATTTTGAAATTATTAAAGGTAATTTAGTTAAACAATATAAAAGTGATAAATATGAAAGCACAGATGATATCTTTGATTTAGATAATGAATGGATTAGTTTTGGGAAAGATATAAATCAACAGGGTGTATTATTAGGTGGATGTATTGATTGTTTAAAAGATGTTATAGGTACTAAATTTGATAATACTTTAGAATTCATAGAAAAGTATAAAGAAGATGGAATAATATGGTATTTTGATGTATTTAGTTTAAGCGTTGAAGATTTATATCGTACTTTATTACAATTTAAAAATGCTGGATGGTTTAAATATACGAAATTAATATTAATAGGTAAGGTTAAATATCCTAATACATTTACTGAATTAACTTACGAAGAGATGATTAAGAAAGCTTTAGAAGGATATGATGTAATATATAACTTTGATGTGGGTCATGTTAAACCATCGATGACAATGATTAATGGTTTTAAAGTTAGAGTTAAATATATTAGAGAAGAAGGTAGTTTAGAATATTTAAAATAAACTATCTTTTTTATTGCATTATATTGGTTATAGGTATATAATTAATTAGTTCGTGGCCGAACTAAAAGAGGTGATCTAATGAGCAAGGTATCTGTTATGTTGGATTTAAAAAGAATTAATGGTAAAGTACATAAAGCTTTAACTAATAGTTTAAAGGAATATGAAATAGATATTACGCCAGTACAGAGTAGAATATTAATGTTTATTTCTGAAGGGGAAGATGTTAGTGCTACTGATATAATTGAAAAATTTAAGTCAATTAATAAATCAACTTTATCTGAAGTATTAAATAATCTTGAGAAGAATAATTATATAGTTAGAAAAGAAGCTAAATCTGATTCAAGAAAGAAGATTCTTTCTTTAACTGATAATGCAAAAGAGATTGTTTGTTTATTAAAAAAGAATTTTGATAATGTTGCTCATAAAGTATTAGATGATATTTCTAAAGATGAATATGAATCATTTAAAAAAGTATTAGACAAGATGGAAAGGAATATTGATAAGATATGTTAAAACTGTTTAAAAATTTTACAAAAAAAGATGTATTAATTATATTCATTTGTGTTGTTGCAATGGTATTCCAAGTATGGATTGAACTTAGACTTCCAGAATATATGAGTGAGATTACTAAGTTAATTCAAACTGATGGTAGCACAATGAAAGAAATTCTTTCTAGTGGAGGAATGATGCTTCTATGTGCTTTTGGTAGTGCTATATCTACTGTTATTATTGGTTATTTTGCATCTGGATTATCTGCTAGTTTTTCAAAGAATTTGAGAGCTAAGTTATTTAAGAAAGTACAAAAATTTAGTACTTCTGAAATGAAAAAATTCCAAACTAGTAGTTTGATTACGAGAACTACTAATGATGTTGGTCAAATCGAAATGCTAATTGCTATGGGTTTACAAGCTATGATTAAGGCTCCTATTATGGCTGTTTGGGCAATAAGTAAGATTGTCAATAAGAGTGCAGCTTTAAGTGGAGTAGTTGCTGTTGGAGTAGTTGTACTCATTACTACAGTTACAATTATTTCATTAACTGTTAATCCTTTATTTAAGAAAATACAAAAGTATACTGATAATTTAAATAACGTAACTAGAGAAAATGTTATGGGTGTTAGAGTAATAAGAGCATTTAATGCTGAAGAATTCCAAGGAAATAAATTTGAAGTTGTTAATGATGATATTACTAAAACACATATTAAAATTCAAAAGACTTTTGCTTTAATGGATCCAATTATGGGAAGTGTTATGCATTTCTTAACTTTAGGTATTTATTTCTTTGGTTCATTATTGTTAGTTAATATGGGAATGTTTCAAAGATTAGATTTGTTTAGTAATATGGTTGTATTTACTAGTTATGGTATTCAAGTTATTATGTCTTTCTTGATGCTATCATTTATTTTTATGATATTACCTAGAGCGATGGTATCTGCTAATCGTATTAATGAAGTTTTAGATAGTGATATATCAGTGTTTGATGGTGTTAATTCTAAACCAAAAGAAGAAGGAACTGTAGAATTTAAAAATGTTAGTTTCAAATATCCTGATGCAGATGATTATCTACTTAAAAATATTTCATTTACAGCCAAGAAAGGTGAAACTGTTGCATTTATTGGTTCTACTGGTAGTGGTAAATCAACATTGATTAATTTAATACCAAGATTTTATGATGCTACAGATGGAGAAGTCTATGTAGATGGTGTTGATGTAAGAGAATATACATTAAAGAATTTACATAACATTGTTGGGTATGTTTCTCAAAAAGCATTTATGTTTACTGGTAGCGTTAAAGATAATATTAGATTTGGTGATAATGGTAAGAGAGAAGCTAGTGAAAAAGAAATATATGAAGCTTTGGATGTTGCTCAAGCTACAGATTTTGTTAATAAGATGGATAAAAAAATAGATAGTCATATTGCTAGAGGTGGAACTAATGTGTCTGGAGGACAAAAGCAAAGATTATCTATTGCTAGAGCAGTTGCTCGTAAGCCAGAAATATATATTTTTGATGATACTTTCTCTGCTTTAGATTATGCAACTGATGCTAAACTTAGAAAAGATTTAAAGAAATATACAAAAGATGCAACATGTTTAATAGTTGCTCAAAGAATAGGAACTATTATTCATGCTGATAAGATTGTTGTATTAGATAAAGGTGAATGTGTAGGAATTGGTACACATAAAGAACTATTAAAGAATTGTGATGTTTATAAAGAGATTGCCTTATCACAACTTAGTGAGGAGGAACTTAATAATGCCTAGACCACAAAAAATGGAGAAATCTAAAGATTTTAAAGGATCAGTAAAAAAACTGATAAAGAGTTTAAAGGGATTCTATGCTGCTATTATAATAGGATTAATACTTGCAATGACTAGTTCAATTCTTTCATTAATAGCTCCTAATAAGTTATCTCTTATAACTGATTATATTACTGCTGGTTTAAGACCAGATGTTGATAAATTACAAGTTATTAACAAGGAAATATATGGCCAAGCTAGTGGTGTATTTATGGCTATGTATAATCCAGGAGATGAAAATTTAAAAGAAGATCAAAAAGCTTTATTAGAAGCACTTGTTACTGATAATACGTATGATGATATTGAAGCATTTGGTAATTTAAGTGAAGAAACATTAAATGTTATTATCATGACTGTTGAAATTGATGGAGTTAAGATTACTAAAGAAGATCAACTTAAATATTTTGAGTTAATGAAAACAATGAATAAGGATATGGTAAATGAAGAATTACTTAAAACGTTTGATGAATTACCAGATAGTATTTATGGATTAGTTAAACCTAAGATGGATATGGATGCTATTAAAAGTATTAGTTTATTATTATTAATTCTTTATCTAATATCTGCATTATGTAATTATTTTGAACAAATAATAATGGCTTTAACATCTAATAAATATGGATTTAGAGTAAGAAAGAGTATTAATGATAAGATTAATACTTTACCACTTAAATATTTTGATCAACACGAAACAGGAGATGTCTTATCTAGAGTAACTAATGATGTAGACACAATGTCGATGAATCTAAGTATGAATTTATCTTCATTAATTGGTAATTTAACATTATTTTTAGGTTCTGTAGTGATGATGTTTATTACAAATCCAATAATGGCATTAACTGGAATATTAGCTAGTTTTGTAGGTTTTATCTTTATGGGAGTAATCTTAAAGAAATCACAAAAGTATTTCATATTAAGACAAGAACAATTAGGAGATTTAAATGGTTATATTGAAGAAATATATTCTGGTCATAATATTGTTGTAGCTTATAATGGAGTAGAAGAAACTAATGAAGAGTTTGATAAGATGAATTCTAAACTTGCTAAGAGTGGTAGAAAGAGTCAGTTCTTAAGTGGTATTATGAGACCTTTAATGGGGTTTGTCGGAAATATTGCTTATGTAGCAATTTGTGTTGTTGGATCAATACTTGTTATAAATAATAAATTAACGTTTGGTGTTATTGTAGCGTTTATGATTTATGTAAGAATGTTTACTAGACCTTTATCACAAATAGCAGAAAGTATGACTTCTCTACAAAGTACTACAGCAGCTGCAGAAAGAGTATTTGAATTCTTAGAAGAAAAAGAAATGACTAAAGAAGAAGATATTAGAAAGCATTTAGATAAATCTAAAGTAAAGGGTGATATTGAATTTAAAAATGTTAAATTCGGATATGATCCAAATAGAATAATTATTAAAGATTTTAGTGCTAAGGTTAAATCAGGAGAAAAAATTGCTTTAGTAGGACCTACTGGTGCTGGTAAAACAACAATGGTTAATCTGTTAATGAAATTCTATGAGATTAATGAAGGAGATATTATTATCGATGGTGTTTCTACAAAAGAATTATCTAGAGAAAATATTCATGATTTATTCTGTATGGTTTTACAAGATACATGGTTGTTTGATGGTAGTGTAGGTGAAAATATTAGGTTTAATAAGGAAAAAGTAACTGATGCAGAGATATGGGAAGTATGTCGTACACTAGGATTAGATCATTTTATTAGAACATTACCTAATGGCTTGGATGCTACAGTCAGTGATAATGATGCAATTAGTCAAGGTCAAAAACAGCTAATTACTATTGCACGTGGTATGATTGAAGATGCTCCATTCTTAATACTAGATGAAGCGACAAGTAATGTTGATACTCGTACAGAAGAGTTAGTACAAAAAGCAATGGATAAATTAACTGAGGGTAGAACTTCATTTATTATTGCACATAGATTATCAACAATTAAAAATGCTGATTTAATTCTTGTTATGGATGAAGGTAATATTGTTGAACAAGGAACACATGATGAATTATTAAAGAAAAATGGATTTTATGCCAAATTGTATAATAGTCAGTTTGAAAAGACGATTTAATCGTCTTTTTATGTTATAATAAAATCGGTGAATGATATGAAAGAAGAAAAGAAAGAAATTGAAGAAGCAATTGAGGAAGTAGAAAAGAAAAAAATTAGCTTAGGAAAAATATTTATAAGTACATTATTTGTTTTATTCACTTTAATAGCTGTTTTCTTTTTAGCTACTTTTGTTAGATGGAAAGCTGAGATAAGTGATAAAAAACCTATATTATATGTAGGTCAAGAAGAGATTAAAGTAGATAAGTTAGTTGATTTTTATGGTATTGAGTTATCTAATGAATTAAAAACTAATGAAGCTATATATATGTATTGTACAAGTGAATATGGTAAAGATTGTATAATGCCAAATTATAGTAATTTTTTAGAAAACAATTTTAGAGAACCATTTACTGCTATTAGTATTCTAGTATTTATTGATTTAATATTAATTTATGTTTTAGTAAAAGATGGTTTAAATGGTAAGAAGAGAACTTATGTATATGGAACTTTAATTCTTTTATGGGGATTATTTGGATTAGGTAGAGCTCTATATAAAGTTGCTGATTATTATAAAGAAATAAGATTCAATAAGACTTTATCTGGTGAAGTAGTTAGTTATTTAAGAAGTGATTATAAGGATAAATATATTCCAGTATATAGATATGAAGTTGAAAAACCTAATATAAGTGAAGAAGAAAAATATGTTTATGATTTTCCAATGAATTACACTATTAAAGGAGATTTTAAACAAGATAGTATTAAGTTATATTATGAAGGTAATTATGAACTTGTTACTCCTAAAAAGAATATGATAAGGTATGTTGTACCAGGTACAACAGGATTATTAACTGTTATCTTGGGATTTGTTTATTTAACTATTAATAAACGTTTTAAAAGGAAAGAAGAAAAAGAAAAGAAGAAACTAGAAGCAGAGAAGAAATAAGGGACTTAACTAGTTTCTTTTTTTATGTTATACTTAAATAGATTATAGGATAGTGGGTTGGCATATGAATAAGTTTAACTTTAAAATGATAATCCTATTTTTGGTAATAATGCTATTACCTTCTTTTGTAATGGCAGAAGAAGCTTCTTCTGAAATTACACCAAAAGGGGCGATGATTTCTAATTTTGGTTTAGAAAAAATCGAGTTAAGAAATGTTAGTTATACAGGTTATATTAGTTATTATGGAGAGAATAAAGGCGCTATAGCAGTTAATGGTACTCTATATAACAATTATGGTAGAGATGTTACTGTAGATGTTGAATTAACTTTTTATGATAAGAATAAAAAGCCATTAGATATTATTACTAATCAAGTAAGGGTAAAAGCTAATAATAAGACTTTTTATCGTGTAGTAACTGGTGAAAAGGATATTAGTTATAAGTTTGATAATATTGCTTATTATTCTTTAAAAATAATATCTAACGATGATTTAGAATTAATAGAAGATAGTGAAAAAGACTTATATGTTTTTGAAAACTATAATATTAAGATTAAAGTAAATAAGAATAATATTCATAATGTTGAAGAATCTTTTGATTTGAATTTTAGAAAACATGTTGATACTTTTGTTTTTGGTATTCCATACAGACTTAAATATACTGAAGAAGATGGAACTAAGATAAGCAAAAGAGTAGTAATGTCTAAGATTAAAGTTAGTGATGATGTAGAGCTACATACTGAAGAAGGAAATAGAAATCTATATGTTGGAGATACAGATAAAGATAATAATAGAAAATCGTATGTAATTAATTATAATTGGAATGCTTTTGAGGATACGATAGATAAGCAAGATGAGTTTGTATTCTATTTAGTAAATAATAGAGAAAACAAAATAGATGGTTTATCATTCTTAATTGAATTCCCTGATTCTATTGATGAAAAAGACGTTTATTTTATGGACGAACATGGTACTAAGTTAGAACATATTGATTATAAAGTTGAAGGAAATACAATTAGTGGTAAATTTGATTTTATGATTAATTCTAATGTTTCTTATGCTGTTAAAGTTGTTTTAAAAGATAATTATTTTGCTAATACAGAG
>JAEEGL013009371.1_pt1 | contig 11458 bp, 7 predicted proteins | sample 9134231 | NCBI WGS metagenome assembly JAEEGL01 (sample SAMN16246548, study PRJNA631951) | gut metagenome | biome: gut microbiome; feature: rumen; material: fiber-attached | host: Bos | place: Iran: Karaj | collected 2018-10
CTTTGCCTGGAACGGCGGGAAACTCTACGAGGCGATGCGCATTGGCCTCAAAGCAAGACGATGGATGTCACGCGACTGGGCCATCGAGGGCGCGTTCTGGTACGAGGGCCGTTATGAGATGGCCAATCACCGCCACACGAGCTTCTTCGGCAAGCGTCCGTCGAGCAACGTGCCGCACTGCCACCTCTATGATGCGGCGCAGTATTTCCCTTATAATGTTTATGGCAGCGGCTACAGTTCAAGCCTGGAATATGACAACGCAGACTTCTATGCCGAAGGCAAGTGGCAGCAGATCCCGCTCCTCCACTGGCAGGAAGACCACCTGTGGCGCGCCGACCTGACGCTTGAATATACGCCCCATCGTGTGCTTGTTGTGGCCGATGACCTTCACGCCGAGGGCAAGTCCACCGCGCCGACCATGCGCCTGAAGCTCAAGACGGCGTGGGACAATGGCGATGGCCAATGGGGCGGCACGCCGGCTGACTATACGCCGCTGGAGAGCGTTGAGTCGGACCTCGGCCTGCGTTACCTCTGTGCCGATTTCAGTATCGAACAGCGCATTGGCCGTAAAAAATATAATGTGGCCTATTTTGCATCGGCCGGATTCTTCAATGGTGGGGAAAACGTCGGCCTGCAGGACCGCCGCCACTTCAACGCGTCGCACTTCCCGTGGATTGACTCGATGGAGAGCAGCCTGACGTGGTTCGCCCTGCTGACCAACTATGAGGCATCGGCCAGGCGTGACTGGCTTGAGGCGCATGGCGAGTACATGCGGCGCTATTTCAGCGGGGACATTGGCCAATACGTACAGCTTCATTTTGTGGCCAATGACTTTGCCACGCATCTGGAGGCCTCGTACGGCTGGCAGCTTGACAAGTCGATGCGCGTGGGCCTGTCGGTCGGGTTCGACGACGCCATGGAGTATGACGGCATCGCCCTTAATCTGATTATTGTTCCGTAAGAATATGTCATCACCACTTGCAGAAAGAATGCGTCCCAGGACGCTTGACGGGTACATCGGCCAAAGACATCTGGTCGGTGAGGGAGGCGTGCTGCGCCGCATGATCGAGTCGGGGCGCATCTCGTCGTTCATCCTGTGGGGGCCTCCGGGTGTGGGAAAAACGACATTGGCCAAGATTATAGCCCAGACACTCGACCTGCCGTTCTATACGCTGAGCGCCGTGAGCAGTGGCGTGAAGGAGGTGCGCGAGGTCATTGAGCGGGCCAAGAAGGACAGTTTCTTCCATCCCGACCGTTCGCCGCTGCTCTTCATCGACGAAATCCACCGTTTCTCCAAGTCGCAGCAGGACTCGCTGCTTGAGGCCGTGGAGCGCGGTGTCGTGACCCTCATCGGAGCGACGACGGAGAATCCCTCGTTCGAGGTCATCCGGCCGCTCTTGAGCCGTTGCCAGGTCTATACGTTGCGGCCCATCGGCGACGATGACCTGCTGGCCCTGCTCGACCGTGTGCTGCACGAAGACGAGGTTATTTCGCGGCTCGACGTGAAGGTCGCGGAGACGACGGCCCTGCTGCGCTATGCGGGCGGAGACTGCCGCAAGTTCCTGAACATCATCGAATTGGTCACAAATACGTTCACGGACCAGACCGACGACTTCGACTACGTGGAGGAGGAGGATGACGAAGAAGACGAGGATGAGGCATTGGCCAATGTCCCAAGCCAACCCGAAAAGCGTCAGGGCGGCGTCATCACCGACGAGCTGGTCACCAGCGTCCTGCAAGAGAACCCGATGGCCTACGACAAGGACGGCGAGATGCACTATGACCTCGCCTCGGCCATGATCAAGTCCATACGGGGCAGCGACCCCGACGCGGCCATCTACTACATGGCGCGCATGATCGAGGGCGGCGAGGATCCGGCCTTCATCGCGCGGCGTCTGGTCATCTCGGCCTCGGAAGACATCGGGTTGGCCAATCCGAATGCCTTGTTGTTGGCCAATGCCGCATTCGACGCGGTCCAGAAGATCGGCTGGCCCGAGGGACGGATTCCATTGGCCGAAGCCTGCGTCTATCTCGCCTCGTCGCCCAAGAGCAACGCCTCGTACAACGCCATCAACAGCGCGCTCCAGAAGGTCCGCGATACCGGCAACCTGCCCGTGCCGCTCCACCTGCGCAATGCCCCGACCCAGCTGATGGCCAAAGAGGGCTACGGCAAGGGCTACAAGTACGCACACGACTTCCCCGGCCACTTCGCCTACCAGCAGTATCTGCCCGACGCGCTCGTCCAGGAGGGCGGCCTGCGCCAGAGCCTTTTCTACCATCCGCAGCCCAATGCGCAGGAGGACAAGCTCAAGGCGTATCTGAACGGCCTGTGGGGCGAGCGGTTCAAGTGAGAGGGTCGTGTTTTTATGGCCAATGTCCTGATTCTGCACCATTTGTTCCGATTTTCGCGGCAGAATAGCGCCCTTTGAAATCCGATTTTTGGAAAAATCGCCGAAAATGATTATATTTGCGCCCGAGATTATTTAAAGAACACCATGATAAAATTTGTCGAAAACGCCTCGTTGCGTCCCTATAATACCTTCGGTCTTGATGTCAAGGCCGATTTGTTTGTCGAATACAGCGCCGAGGAGGATCTGCGCGCCATCTTCCACGACGAACGCGTGGCTGGAAAGCCGTTCCTCCACATTGGCCAAGGAAGTAATCTGCTTTTTACCGATGACTATCATGGCGTCGTCCTGCACAGCGCCATCAAGGGAATCCGTCCCACGTCCCAGGGCGAAGAGGTCGTCCTGCTGGAATGCGGCGCTGGCGAGACGTGGGACTACGTCTGCGAGTGGTGCGTGGAGCATGGCTTCTACGGCGTGGAGAACCTGTCCGGCATTCCGGGCGAGGTGGGTGCTGCTGCCGTACAGAACATCGGGGCCTATGGCGTGGAGTTCAAGGACGTCGTCGTGGCCGTCTCGGTCTATGACATCGAGCAGGACAAGCACGTCATCGTCAGTGCCGAGCAGTGCCAGTACGGCTACCGCACCAGCCTCTTCAAGCAGGCCGAATGCAAACGCCGCTTCGTCGTGACGGGCGCCCTGCTCAGTCTGGCGCGCAAGGCGCAGTTCAAGCTCGACTACGGCAACATCAAGGCCGCCCTACTGGAACGCGGGTTCACCCTCCTGCAAGGCAGCGAGAAGCGCAAGCCGGCTCGTGCCGAGCGAGCCAAGGCGATAACCCTGCGAGCCATGCGCGAGGCCATCCTCTCGGTGCGCGACTCGAAACTGCCCGACCCCAAGGTGATGGGCAATGCGGGCAGTTTCTTCAAGAATCCCATCATCGCGAGGGAGCGTTACGATGCGTTGTTGGCCAATGACCCGGACATGCCGAAATACGACATCGACGAGACGCACGTCAAGGTGCCTGCCGGATGGCTCATCGAACACGCCGGATGCCGCGACCGCCGCGTGGGTGATGCCGGCGTCTATCCGCTGCAGTGCCTGGTCATCGTCAATCGGGGAAAGGCATCGGCCAATGACATTATCCAGCTCGCCCGAATCATCGTCGATACCGTGCGCGAACGCTACGGCATCGAGCTGGAGCCGGAGGTGAACTTTATTTGAGGCCAAGGACACAACTTCTGTAAGCTCAAGTTGAAGGTTGGGAATGGCTCAAAAAAGAAGTAAAAGGGACGATTCCTTGTTGAGTATAAAAAAACAAGAGTCACAATCCGGAGCAAATGTCCTATTTACTCCCTTTTTACTCCCCTTTTACTCCCCTTCAAAACTTAAAAATTAATATTTTTCATTCTTGACTCGTCAGATGACAGTTACTTTTCTTGGCACAGGAACATCGTGTGGCGTGCCGATGCCCACTTGCCGGTGTGAAGTATGCACATCGGCCGACCCGCGCGACAACCGTCTGCGCTGCTCTTGTCTGGTCGAGACGGCCGACGGGCAGAACATCCTCATCGACTGTGGTCCCGACTTCCGCCTGCAGGCCCTGCGCGCCGGCATCCGGCGGCTTGATGCCCTGCTTGTCACGCACAACCATTTCGACCATGTGGCCGGTCTGGACGACCTGCGCGCGTTCTGTTTCGAAAAGCCATTGGCCACCTACTGCGACCCGATTGTGACGCGCAACTTCATCGAGAAGTATGACTACATCTTCGTGCACCGCTATCCGGGTACGCCCAAGATGGACCTGCACGAGTTGCAGGGTGACGAGGAGCTGCACATTGGCCAATGTCCCGTGCGTCCCGTCCGTCTGAAGCATGGCAAGCTGCCCATCTTCGGCTGGCGCGTCGGCCGATTGGCCTACCTGACCGACTGCACGGAAATCGTCGAGGGCGAGTGGGAGAAATTGGCCAACGTCGATACGCTCATCATCGACGCCCTGCGATGGACGGAACACCCGACGCACTATACCGTCGAGCAGGCGCTGGAGGTCGTCGCCTGCATCCGTCCGCGACAGACCTACTTCACGCACATGAGCCATGACATCGGCCTTCATGTCGTGGCCAATGGGAAGCTGCCCGCCGGTGTCGAACTGGCCTACGACGGACTCGTGGTCACGATTCCAGACTGAGGGCAAAGGCATTGGCCATAAAACCAACTCTTATTTTTTGATTCTTACAATATTCAGCTATGCAACTTACAGACAACTGGTTCACCGCCTTGAGCGAGAACGAAGACGGAACCTATACCTTCATTTCCGGACGCACGCAGATTGACGAGTTCGTCAAGTCGGGCAAGCTGCGCGAGCGCATGGAGGTCGTTTGGACTTTCAAGGCCGATGACAAGGGCCTGCCTGCCGATGACGCCGAGGCCTCACTCATGGAGGAGGTGGGCGACAAGCTGCGCGCCGTGATGGAGAAGGACAAGCTGGCCATCGTGACCGGCATCTACACGGGCCAGGGCAAGCGCGAAATCAACTTCATCTGCCGCAACATAGCGGCCTTCGGCGAGCGTCTGAACGAGGCATTGGCCAACTACCCGCAGCTGCCCATCGTCGTCAACGCCTACGACGATCCCGACAACGAGGAATACCGCGAACTGCTTGACTTGAAGGGCGAGGAGGATTAAGACGGAAAAGCATTGGACAATGCTTTTCCTTTAGTTATCAGTTATTAGTTATTGGGGCCGATGCGCCGCTGGACATTCACCATCACCACCATCATCATGCTCGCTGCACTGCTCGCCAGTTGCAGCGTGACGCGTCATGTCCCGCAGGATGACGAGGTGTTGAGCCGCGTGCACATCGAGGTGAACGGCCGCAAGAGCAACAGCACCACCCTGCGCATGGCGGTCGCCCAGAGTGCCTACCACCGCACGTTCGGCTTCCTGCCCGTCTCGGCCTGGATCTGGCACAATGACAGCGTCAGCGCGTGGCACCGCTTTCGCGCCAAGCTGGGTACACGGCCGCCGGTCTATGACGAGGCATTGGCCATAAGGACAGACAACGCGATGCGCCGCGCCTTGGTCAACCAGGGCTATCTGGAGGCCGATGTCGCCCATACCACAACGAGCCGCAACCGCAAGGTCGAGGTCACCTATCACGTCGAGACCGGCCGCCCGCACCGTATCCACCGGATTGCCTATCTGGTCGAAGACCCACTGCTTGAGCCGATTGTGATGGCCGATGTGCCGAATTGCCTGCTCCACGTCAAGGACAACCTGGACCGTACGCAGCTGGAGGCCGAACGCACGCGGTTGACGTCGCTGATGCGCAACCAGGGCTTCTACGACTTCAACAAGGAGGACATCTCGTTCGTGGCCGATACACTTTCGCGCGACAAGCGGGTCGATCTGACGATGCTCGTGAGCGGCATACACAACCGATATACCGTGCGCAGCGTCGAGTTCGTGCCCGATTTCGACATCGCCACCGGCCGACGTAGTGGCAACGACGACTACCTGCGCGCCAGTGTATTGGCCACAAACTGCTACATCCAGCCCGGCACGCTCTACAGCGAGGAGGCCGTGCGCAAGACCTACAGTTCGTTCTCGCGCCTCCACATCCTGAAATACGTCAATATCCGTCTGGAGCCGACCGATGTGGCCAATGAACTGGCCTGCACCGTCTATCTCAGCCCGCAGAACCCGCAGGCGTTGCAGTTCGAGCTGGACGGCACCAACACGTCGGGCGACCTTGGCTTCGCCGCATCGCTCACCTACCAGCACCGTAACCTCTTCCGTGGCTCGGAGGCCTACAGTGCGACGTTGAAGGGCGGCTACGAGTCTCTTTCGGGCGACGTCTCGGGCCTGGTCAACGACAACTACACCGAATATTCGTTCGAGAATCAGATTGACTTCCCGCGTTTTCTTTTCCCCTTCATGAGTGCGGAACGGAGGCGTTCCTTTACGGCCAATACCGCTGTCAAGGCCGGCTACAGCCACCAGAGCCGCCCCGAATACACGCGTATCATCACCAACGTGGGCCTCAGCTACAAGTGGAGCAATGCCATGCGCACGCTCTATCACACGCTCGATGTCATCGACCTGAGCTACGTCTATCTGCCCGAGCGCAGCGAGTCGTTCCTGAAAATCATCCAGCGGGCGGGTCCCATCAGCTACAGCAGCTACACGTCCCACTTGATTCTCTCATCGGCCTACAACATCTATGCCGGCAATGGCCGCAGCATGATGAACTCGGCCCAGAATACTAGCCGAGACCTCTGGTCGCTGCGTTTCAGCCCTGAGATTGCGGGCAACGTGCTCTACGCCGTGTCGCAGATGGCCGATTTTGAGAAGTCGGACGGCCAATACCAGATCTTCAACCTTCCGTTCGAGCAATATGCGCGCTTCGACATGGACTGGTCATACAGCAAGTATCTGACCGACCGCTCTCGCTTGGCCTTCCACTTGGCCGGAGGCGTAGCCGTGCCTTATGGCAACAGCAAGGTCATGCCGTTCGAGAAACGGTATTATTCGGGTGGGGCCAATTCCGTGCGCGGATGGAGCGTGCGAACCCTTGGCCCAGGTCGTTACAAGAGTGAAAACTCGACCATCGACTATTTCAACCAGTGCGGTGACGTGCGTCTGGATGCCTCGGTCGAACTGCGCAGCCGCCTGTTCTGGAAGTTCGAGTTTGCGGCCTTTGTCGATGCGGGCAATGTCTGGACGCTGGAGGACTACGAGTCGCAGCCGGGCGGTACCATCGGCCCTGAATTCTATCGGGAGATTGCTGCCTCGTGGGGGCTGGGCCTGCGTCTGGTGACCGATCTGGTCGTCCTGCGTCTCGATTTGGGCATCAAGGCGCATGATCCGTCGGTGGGGTCGGGCGTGGATTCTTGGGTTGTGGCCGATCCGTTGAGCAGTCACAACCGAACATTCCACTTCGCAGTCGGCTATCCATTCTGAGTAAATTCCAGCCTTGGCCGGACAAATCCGAGCAAATATTTGGCCGATTGAAAAATATGCGTTAAATTTGCGTCCATGTTTAAAAATGGGAGGTCCGTGGAGTGGATGAATGGCATTGGCCAAGAACATGAACGAGGCTGTCTCATTGGCCAATAAAAAGACAACTTAATTTAGAAAAACAAATATGTATCGTAAACAAACTTGTGGCGAGTTGCGTCTCGCCAATGTAGGGCAGGAGGTCACTTTGGCCGGCTGGGTGCAGCGCGTGCGTAAGATGGGTGGCCTCACGTTTGTCGATCTGCGCGACCGCTACGGCATCACGCAGCTTGTGTTCGACGAGAGCGACGGCAATACCGAAATGTGCGAAAAGGCCAATCACCTGGGCCGCGAATATGTCATTCAGGCCGTCGGCAAGGTGCGTGAGCGCGAGTCGAAGAATGCCAAGAATCCGACGGGCGACATCGAAATCGTCGTCAGCCAGCTGAACATCATTTCATCGTCGGAGGTGCCTCCGTTCACCATCGAGGACAACACCGACGGCGGCGACGACCTCCGTATGCAGTATCGCTATCTGGATTTGCGTCGTCCATGCGTGCGCAAGAATCTCGAACTGCGCCACAAGCTGGCCTTCGAGGTACGTCGCTATCTCGACAGCCAGAACTTCCTCGAAATCGAGACGCCGATGCTCATCAAATCGACGCCGGAAGGTGCCCGCGACTTCGTCGTGCCATCGCGCATGAATCCGGGTCAGTTCTACGCCCTGCCACAGTCACCACAGCAGTTCAAGCAGCTGTTGATGGTAGCCGGTATGGACCGTTACTTCCAGATTGTCAAGTGCTTCCGCGATGAAGACCTGCGTGCCGACCGTCAACCGGAGTTCACACAGATTGACTGCGAGATGTCGTTCGTCGATCAGGAGGACGTCATCCAGATGTTCGAGGGCATGATGAAGCACCTCTTCAAGGAGCTGAAGGGCATCGAGTTCGATACCTTCCCGCGCATGACTTGGGAGGACGCCATGAAATATTACGGCTCGGACAAGCCGGACCTCCGTTTCGGCATGAAGTTCGTCGAGCTGAAGGTCGATCCTGAGAAGGAATCCAAGTTCGCTGAGGGCGCTCGTCCTGAGGCCGTGATGGACGTCTTGCCCGCCGGCCAGTTCTCGGTGTTCGATGATGCGGCCTACGTTGCAGGTATCTGTGCTCCAGGATGCGCCAACTATACTCGCAAGCAGATTGACCAGCTCACAGAGTTCGTCAAGCGTTCGCAGATTGGTGCCAAGGGCTTGGTTTGGATCAAGAAGAACGAAGATGGCACCATCAAATCGTCGATTGACAAGTTCTATTCGGCCGATGTGATTGCCGCACTGTGCGACCGCTTTGAGGCCAACAACGGCGACCTGATGCTCATCCTCTGTGGCGAGCGTCGCAAGACTCAGAAGCAGCTCTGTGCCCTCCGTCTGGAGATGGGTCAGCAGCTCGGCTTCCGTGACCCAAGCAAGTTCGTGCCTCTTTGGGTCATCGACTTCCCGCTCTTCGAGTGGGACGAGGAGACCCAGCGCTACTACGCTACCCACCATCCATTCACCATGCCTAATCCAGAGGATATCCCGTTGCTCGATACCGACCAAGGCAAGGTTCGCTCGTGGGCATACGACTGCGTCATGAATGGCGTCGAGTTGGGCGGTGGTTCGGTCCGTATCCACGACTCGGCTCTTCAGGCCAAGATGTTCAAGCTCTTGGGCTTCACCCCCGAGAAGGCCATGGAGCAGTTCGGTTGCTTGATCAACGCCTTCAAGTACGGCGCACCTCCTCACGCAGGTCTGGCCTTCGGCTTGGATCGTGTTGTCAGCATGTTCGCCGAGATTGACAGCATCCGCGATACGATTGCCTTCCCAAAGAACAATTCCGGTCGTGATGTGATGGTCGATGCTCCATGTCCAATTGATCAGGCTCAGTTGGACGAGTTACAGTTGGCGCTCAATCTGAAAGACTGATATTATAAGATAGGAATGCAAGCGGCAGCGTCCTTGGACTTGTGTCGCCTGCATTCTTTCTTTCATTAAACCTCTTATGCCACTTTCTGTCTAATAAGTAGTTGTCCATAATTTCGACCAACTATTTTGTAACCACCTTACATATTACCCCATTTAAGAAAAGTTCTGAAACAGGCATCTGTCGTTGTCCTTTTCGGAAGTTCTCAAGATAATGTGATCGTTATGAAAAGACTCTCTTTTTATTTAGTTTTGTCGTTGGCTTTCGTCTCCGTCTGCATGGCGCGTCCCAAGAAGAAAGCTCCCAAGAATCTGATTGATGACCCCAAGGAGATGGCCATCGCCTTTGCCAAGGACGAGATGAAGCGCTTCCCCGAGTTGTGGATGTACGATTGGGGTTCTCGCCCTTTCTTCGGATATTCGCAGGGCGTTGGCGGCAACGCCTATCTCTACCTCTATGCCGAGACGGGCGACCCCCGTTATTTCCATTATGCCGAGGAGTGGTGTGACACCTTGGTCAACGAGGATGGCAGCATCAAGAAACGTGCTATGGAGGCCTACAACCTCGACTTGATTCGAGGCGGTTGGGTCATCTGTCAGGTCTATCGCGATATTCAGGCCAACCCCGAACTGGTAGGAGGGAAGGTGGCTGCCAAGGCTAAACTCAAGAAGTATAAAGACGCCATGGAGGACGAACTCATTCGTCAACTGCGCAATCAACCCCGTACCTGTGACGGCGGCTTCTGGCACAAGTTGGTCTATCAGCACCAGATGTGGTTGGATGGCATCTATATGGCCTCTCCATTCATGGCTGCCTATGGTGATACTTTCCAAAAGGATGAGTGGAAAGCCGAGGCACTCCAGCAGGTAATCACCTGTTGGCGACATACTTACGACCCCAAGACAGGACTCCTTCACCATGCCTGGGACGAGTCGGCTTCCCAGCGTTGGAGCGACAAGGAGGGTCATAGCCCCAACTTCTGGGGACGTTCCATCGGCTGGTATCTCATGGCCATGGTCGATATCCTGGATTATATTCCCGAGGGCTTCCAGTCACGGTTGAACCTCGGCCACAAGGACACCATCACCATCTCGGGTCGCGACACCCTGATTCGTTACATCAATACGTTGGTCGATGCCTTACCACAATATCAGCGTGGTGGCCTCTGGTATCAGGTGATTGATCAGCCCGACCGCGAGGGCAATTGGCCCGAGGCAACCGTCACAACGCAGTTCCTCTATGCCATTGCCAAGGCTGTCAACAAAGGCTATCTTCCTGCCGACCGTCGTCAGATTGCCATGGATGCCTTCAACGGTTTGCAGCAAACGCCTTTCAAGTATCGCGACGAGGAGTTTGTCGGTCCGATGCTGACACGCGATGCCGAAGGTCGTCTCACTTTGGGTCAGTGTTGCGCCGTGAGCGGATTGGGCGGATCGCCTACCTATCGCGATGGTTCCTACACCTATTATATCAATGAGCGCATCCGCCACGACGATGGCAAGGGAACCGGTCCTTTCTTCATGGGCTGCTATGAGTTAGGTAAGTCCAAGTAAGCGTTTTCTCCGCCTCGTCAAAAACGTACGGAAATGACTACGTAATGCATTTTTTTATCATTTTTTAATAATCTTACCCCCTTATAAGGCCCGTTTAACCCCGTTTTTTAGGTGTAAATGTTAAAAAATGAGCAAATTATTTGCAGATTTCTGTAGAGTTTCGTATATTTGCAGTGTTATTCATTATATCTAAAACCATATACGTTTCTCGCCCAAAGAAGAAATATGGAGGCCTAAATATCAATAGTCCTATGTTTAAGTATTTATATTCACTGTTCGTTTTAGTATTATTCTCAACCGGGTTGAGTATGTCGGCCAATCGCCCTTTGGCACTTGAGGGAACCATGGGTCCCGATAGTGTACATTTCCGGTTAGATTTGGCATACGACGATGCTGGCCTGATTTGGGGAACACGTTCCTTTGTCAATGAAGAGGGTGAGGTGCTCGCTTCTAATAAAGTATTCGGCACATACAGTGCTCGCCTGTTGGCATCCGACTTGGTCGGCTACATGGTAGTGGACGTGAATGAGTTCAATGAGAAATTGGAGATTGTCGGCCGATACAACTTCGAGGCTGACGAGTGCGACAACTACAAGAACAAGAC
>JAEEGL014193906.1_pt1 | contig 11458 bp, 11 predicted proteins | sample 9134231 | NCBI WGS metagenome assembly JAEEGL01 (sample SAMN16246548, study PRJNA631951) | gut metagenome | biome: gut microbiome; feature: rumen; material: fiber-attached | host: Bos | place: Iran: Karaj | collected 2018-10
ATGTGTTCCAACAGGATATTTGTCTGCGATTGTATCCCACGGATTCTCTGTAACCTGTTTAAGACCGAGAGAAACGCGACCAGCCTGAATATCATAGCCAAGAACCATGCACTCAACTTCGTCACCGATCTTTACGACATCACCAGGTTTACTGATTTTCTTTGTCCAAGAGAACTCACTGATATGAGCAAGACCTTCAATTCCTTCCTCAAGCTCGATAAAAGCACCGAAGTCAGTAAGCTTTGTAACGTGACCCTTTACAACATCATTTACATGATATTTATCTTCGAAGTGAAGCCAAGGATCTTCTGAGAAGTGCTTGAGAGAAAGATTGATTCTCTTTTCTGCAGGATCAAGACGAATAACTTTAAGCTCGATTTCCTGTCCTTTCTTTACGAAATCCTTTGGACGAGTAACATGACCCCAGCTCATATCGTTGATATGAAGGAGTCCGTCGAATCCACCGAGATCGATGAAAGCACCAAAACTTGTGAAACTCTTTACAGTTCCCTTTACAGTGTCACCAATTTTCTTTGTGCTGAAGAAATCATCGCGATTCTTTGTGATAGTCTCTTCCAAATATTTTCTGCGGTTTACAACTACGTTAGCCTTATTATCTGAGTAAAGACGCTCAACATAGAACTTACCCTTAAGACCGATAAGCCTCTCTGGCTTCTCTACTTTCTGACTGTCAGACTGGCTTATAGGCAGGAACGCATGAATATCGCTTCCAAGAAGCACGTCGAAACCGCCCTTAACGGTTTTAACGATCGTTCCATCAACAGGAGTTTTATCCTGGAATGCCTGACGAAGGTTTTTCCAAAGCTGCTTGAGGTCTGCTTTCTGCTTTGATACGATAACCTCACCGTTCTTGTTCTCTTTTGTAATAAGAACAACACTTACAACATCACCGACTTTCGGTAATTCCGAAAACTCCGATGTCGGGATTTTTCCCTCTGACTTGTAGCCAACATCTACAAACACCTGATCCGGTGTAATCTGAATAACAGTACCGTCTACAAGCTGACCTTCCTCGAGGGACTCAAGACTCTTGAGATACTCTTCCTGTAATTGTGTCTGAATGTTCTCTTTGGAGTTCTGAGATTCATCCGTTACCACTTCCATCTTATCCATATTAATCCCTTATACGTGAATTTTATTAACTATTATCTCACAAACCTGCTCAATGGTCAAGTGCGAAGTATCTATGTACATTGCATCCGGGGCGATTTTGAGCGAGCCTTCCGCTTTGTTTTTGTCTATCTCATCGCGTTTTCTTATAGATTCTTTTATTTCTTCAAGAGAAAGATTGCTGACCCCCTGTTTGAAACGCCGTTCGGCCTGCACATCAAGCGACGCATCAAGATAGAATTTATAATCAGCGTTCGGGAATACCACTGTCGTAATATCCCTGCCCTCGCACACAACGCTGATTTTTTCAGTTATTTTCCGCAGTTTCTCGTTTACAATGTGGCGAAGCGGAACAATTGCCGAAACTTGCGCTGCATGAGCATCAACCTCATCAGAATGAAGGAACGGCTCCACATCCTCTCCGTTAAGGATTAAATGTGAATTCACATAGTCCATATCAAGTTCGGACGCAATTTTGACAACATCATCGGGGTTTGTATACGGAATATTGTTTCTCACGAGATAGAGTGTAACAGCCCTATAAAATGAACCAGAATTAAGAAATGTGATACCTAGCCTCTCCGCAAGAATTTTTGCGATCGTACTCTTCCCCGTTCCAGCGGGACCGTCTATAGCAATTATCATTTTTCACTCCTGCTTTTTGTGTGTATGAAACTTGCGGCGCGATTACTGCCGTTATTACTGCCGTTTTTACCAAAACCGTCACTGTCGCCAGATTTATTGCGGTGTGCCATTCTCAAAAGGCTTGACACTTCTGACGGCGTGAGCTCTCGGAACTGCCCGGCCTGAAGCCCACCGTTTTCTATCGAGCCAATTCTCATGCGCGTAAGACGTTTTATTGCCGCGCCGAAATACTCGAAAACATGTCGGATTTCACGGTTCTTACCTTCGATAAGCACAACACGCACGCGACGTGTTCCAAGCTGTTCCGCCGTTACGCATTTGTAAAAAACACCGTCAACTCTTACACCGTGCATGAATTTTTCAACAAGTCCCGGCGGAACAGGCAAACTAGTTTCCACTATGTATTCTTTTTCTATCTCCGCAGAAGGATGAGAAATCTCCGCAGCGAACTGACCGTCGTTCGTAAAAATTATGAGGCCTGCGGAATACATATCGAGCCGTCCTACATTGTAAAGCCGTTCGCTGTATGCTTCCTTAAGCAGATCCGCAGCCACCGCCCGTCCCTTCTCATCGGAAAGCGAACAGACATATCCCGCCGGCTTATGGAGCAATATGTAGCGTTTTGTCTCCTCGATATAAACAGGCTTTCCATCGACACAAACAGAGTCTTCGGCGGAAACTTTACTACCCGGCTCCGTTATGCACACTCCATTGACTGTAACACGCCCGTCTGCGATAAACTGCTCGCATGCGCGCCGGCTAGCAACCCCTGCATGCGCGAGATACACCTGAAGACGCATCTTATCTGATTTTTCACCGTTTCCACTATCAGCAGATTTCTCGTCTTGTCTGCCACAAGCGGCACTTTCTCCGGAATCATGCAAACCGTTCCTGTTGCCAGCGACACTTTTTACGCCATGAAAGCTTTTCTCTCTATCAATCATTTTATCGTGCAAGTTCGAACCGCTCATTTTCTGTCTCATCCAGCTTGGGAAGATCTGCTATGCTCTGAAGCCTGAAGAATTTGAGGAAATCTTTTGTAGTGCCATACTGCACCGGCTTTCCAGGAATATCCTTTTTTCCAATTTCCTTTATCAAATTGCGATCAAGAAGCAGACGAACCATATTGTCGGCTGAAACACCACGAATCGCCTCTATCTCTGCCTTTGTCACGGGCTGCTGATACGCTATTATCGAAAGGGTTTCCATCGCAGAGCGCGAAAGCTTGCCCTCGTTCTTCTTACCGTAACGCTCCTTAAGGAAGCCCCACAAATCTTTTTTGGGAACCAAAGCCCATCCACCCATTATCTGAGCAAGCTCGAAACCGCTTCCTTCGCTTTTATACCTGACATTAAGATTCTCAAGGGCTATTTCAACAACATCTTTTGAAAGCTTCGTTATATCTTCCAGAGCATCGATGCTCAAAGGCTCGCTTTCCAAAAACAAAACCGCTTCTACAAGCGCAGTTTCCTTCTCCAAAATACACTCCATTTAAGCCGCCGTATATGGTCTTATCTTTATGTCTCCGAACATTCTGTTCTGATAGATACACGCCATTTTGAATTTGACGGCTTCCAATATCGCCATAAATGCGCATACAATATCCATAAGGTTATCTTTCCGAACAATAAGGTCAGTGAAGAAACACTCTCCCTTGTCTTCAAGAAATTCGTTCATCAGCGTGATTTTTTCGCTAACCGAAATTTCCTCGTACATAGAAAGAATTTGCTCCTGCGAATACGCGGAAATAAGCTTTGAGAATGTTTTCATAAGGCTCCATGTATCGACCTGCTCCCAAAGCTCCTCTTCCTCAAAAGGCAGAACACGCTGAATCTTCTTCCTCTCTACCGACCATTCGTTGTCATCCTCACGTTCTTCCATAAGAACCGAGAGCTTTTTATATTTCTGATATTCAATGAGTTTGTCAACAAGTTCCTGCCGCGGATCTTCCAATTCATCATCTTCGAATACAGTTTCGACAGGAAGAAGCATCCTTGACTTTATGTAAAGAAGGTCAGCCGCCATTGAGTAGAACTCCGTAAGGCTGTCCAAATCAGTAGTGACCGCATAATCAAGATATTCCAAAAACTGCTCCGTGACTTCGGCAATCGGAATATCATAAATGTTTATTTCATTTTTTTTAATCAGGAACAATAGAAGATCAAGAGGCCCCTCGAACTCACCAAGCCGGAACTTTCTGCTGCCTGTCTCATCTGTTTTCACCATAGATTCTGCCATAATACCTTACCCCCTGATCAGGAAGACTTTCCTGCGCTTTTCTAAAAGCCAACACATCCCGGATTAAAGCATCTGCGGCAACATAGAAAGCGTCACTGTCTCTTTCTGTCTTATCGGCAGATTTTTCAAGAATCTCCAGTAAGGGGACAAGAACGAACGAGCGTTCCATAAGGCGAGGATGCGGAATCACAAGGTCAGGCTCGTTGACCGTGCCGTTTCCGAAAATCTCTATGTCTATGTCGAGGGAGCGCGGACCATTCCGAATCTCACGGCTACGGTCACGCCCAAATTCCGCCTCTATTGCTTGAGTCTGCAAGAGCAACTCACGAGCTGAGCCATTCCAAAGCCCGCCAACGACCATGTTGTAAAAATCACACTGATTTTCGACATACATTGGACGCGTAATATATACGGACGAAAAAACTGCTTGCTTCAAAAGCTTATCAAGCTTTGCGCAGGCCTCTTTCAGTATTTCGCAGGGCGGCAAAACGCCGCCCCCGCTTTCTAACTGACGATTCGAACCCAAGCCCAGAACAACGGCATTCATTCCTAAAACAGCCCTTTCTCCGACTTTGCCGCGTCAGATCCCACTCGTGCACCACCAGAAGCACCAGTAGTCGTGCTGGCTCCGGTAGTAGTTTTTTCTGCTGCAGCTTTTTTCGCGCCTTTTTTATCTTTGTCATCTGCATCCTTGGAAACCTGACCGGGGAACATTTTTTCTCTAAGCTTCCGTTCAAGCTCCGCTGTGTATTCCTTGTTTTGCTCCAAGAATGTTATAGCATTCTCACGTCCCTGACCTATTTTATCCTCGCCAGCAGTGAACCATGCACCGCGCTTATCGATGAAACCATGCTTCACCGCAGCGTCAAGCAAACTTGCAGTTGACGAAATTCCTTTTCCGAACATTATATCAAGCTCGACCTTACGGAAAGGCGGAGCCACCTTATTCTTCACGATTTTTACGCGGACACGGTTTCCGACGGCATCTTCCTCACCTTTCGCGTCTATTGACTCTATACGGCGGACTTCCATACGCACAGATGAATAGAATTTAAGCGCATTACCGCCTGTCGTTGTCTCAGGATTCCCGAACATCACACCGATTTTCATACGAATCTGATTTATAAACACCAAAAGGCATTTCGACTTGCCGATTATCGCAGTAAGTTTTCGCAAAGCCTGGCTCATAAGACGAGCCTGCAAGCCCATGTGGGAATCGCCCATGTCGCCTTCAATTTCTGCCTGCGGGGTAAGAGCCGCAACGGAGTCAACCACGATAATATCGACTGCACCGGAACGCACGAGATTCTCTGCAATCGCGAGAGCCTGCTCACCAGTATCTGGCTGCGAAACCCACAGCTCGTCAATATTAACGCCAAGATTTTTAGCATAAACCGGATCAAGCGCGTGCTCCGCATCGATAAAAGCCGCTATACCGCCCTGCTTCTGTGATTCAGCGATAGCATGAAGGGCTAACGTTGTTTTTCCTGATGATTCCGGACCATAAACCTCGATAATCCTGCCTTTCGGATAACCGCCGATTCCAAGAGCCTCGTCCAAAAGGATCGAACCGGACGGAATTACTTCCATACCTGTTGCATCAGCATGAGTTCCAAGCTTCATTATGGAGCCTTTGCCAAAATCTTTCTCGATCTGAAGCCTTGCCGCCTCCAGAGCCTTTAATTTCTCAGACACTTCTGCCTGTTCTTCAAGTTCGTTAGCCACTTTTGCCACCTCTTTTTTCCTCCCACAATATTATTAGGCAGCGCCGCTTCTTTTTTTTCTCTTTTCGCGATGAATTCTCAAAAAAACGATGCTTTTTTTCATGGTATTTACTACACAGATTTACAGTGTACAAGATGATTTTGATGCTGTCAACACAGATACGAGGGTGCTCGGCGGGCTAAAAACTTTCTTATAGTCCAGAACCATTCACAGGCTGATATATTGCTTTGCCGCGCAACAGCAGCTGGCCATCAACGATTGTTATCCTTGCAAGAACTTTTATCGGTTTCTCAGGATTTATTGATATAGGCTGCTCGAACACCAGAGAAACGTTCTCATCGATACGGTCAAGATTCTCGTAACCTACGAGAAACGCACATTTGTAGTATTTATCGTCCTCTTCAACGTTCGACACGCGTCCTGACCACGAAACCCAGCAGTTCTGATACAGATAAATGTCCTCCATAACTTGCTTTACAGGATAATTGTCGGAAACTTTATCCATTTGAGGTTCCGAAAGAAAAGACTCTAATTCTGTTGCACGCTGCTTTACGGAAGGCTCCGCATTAGAAAGGAGAATCTTGTTAATACACTTGCGAGCTTCATTGTCGCGGTACTGCTGAAAAAAACGCTTTGCATCATCGTAGCAACTTACAACTTCATCCTTAGTAAGGATATATCTGTAAGCACCACCGCTTAGATCCGCAGAGACAGGGCTATTCTTTTCTTCTCTAGAAAGCTCTAAATAAGAAAGATCAGCCCTAGCTCCGTTAAGGCCGAGAATCGTCTTATAATTCATGTAAAAAAGAACACCAAGCGTACACAAAACAACTATCGTGATACACGTTGGAATAACAGCTGGATGAAGACCGCGCTTTGGGTAAAACTTCCTTATTGCGCCACTTCTTATTATCTGTTCCATTTTTTCTGGATCAGAATTCCGCCTTATGAACTCCAATGCCTCGGCAGCAACAGAGTCTCTGGGATTAGCGTCAAGAACACGAAGATAAAGCTCCAAAGCCCTTGCGACATTTCCAAGCCTTAGATACAAAATACCCTGCGCTTTTTGTATATCAGGATTTTCGCTCCTTAATCTTCGGGCTGTTTTGTAATACGCCTCCGCGCCACCAATATCCTCCACATAAAGGCATGCCGTACCAAGCAGGTAAAAAAAATCGAAAGATTCCCTATATTCCAGAACAAGCGGTTCCAGAAGAGAAATGACTTTAGGATATTTTCCTGCACTCAACAGCTTGCGGGCTTTTTGCAAAGGAGTTTTTCGCATCATCAATTATCAGTTCCCATCTCTTCAAGCTTCAGAAGTATCGCATCAAGCTCACCGTTAAGCTTTTGAATCTCATCATAGAAAGTTGAGCTTCCTTCGCTGTTTTCCAGCTCCTGGATGCGGCCAAAAAGCTCCGCGATATAATCTGGATCTAGCTGCTCCTCAGAAAGCTCTCCGACAGTGAACGTAGTTCCATGCGAATCTACATAGACAGGTTCCGAATACACTGTAATATTGGCAAGTTCATCAGAAAGATTTCCGCAGACAGTTTTTATATCAGGAGGAACGAGCGAAGCAGTTGCGGCAGTTATATAGAAAGTGAAGTAACTCTTCGTCTGAGATTTCAGCTGGACATCGCGCCAGTATATACCGACAGCAGAATTTCCCGTCACTCTGATAGAGTCGAAATACCTGCCTTCGGTGACGACAGGAACCCAACTAGAAGAGAGCAGAAGGTCACGATTCGCGAGCGCAACATACTGCGGTGTCGAAACATCGCCACCGTTCAGCAAGAACTGAATTGAATCTACACCATCTGTCGAGCGAACCCACTTAGCATCAATCATCGACTGAAACATATGCTCCGTATTATAAGCTTCCGGCATAGCCGTAATAAAATGCTTTCCTTCGAATTCACCGAGCATTGTATCAAACACTGATTTTATTGCAAAAGTGTCAGACAGTTTTCCAAGGTTTTCTACCGTCACGTCAACGCGAACACAGTCCGCAACTTGTTTGTTCACAGCAGCAAGGAGAGTATATTTAATAATGACAGAAGCAGTGCCACTGAGCGTATAAGTCACCTCAGCGCCGGATTCGGTCTCTGCCACAGATACGGAGATACCAGCACTTCTTGTAAGCTTCCTGGATGTTTTGCCATATTTAAGGTAAAAGCCCGACGTATATGCTTCGTCAGCCACCGAGAACAACGGAACATATTCCTCTGTCTCTGAACTTTTGATATAAAGACATATTCCGCCGGAATAATCATAAACAGCAAGCCTTAGCGGATCTTTCTCTATTATGAGAGTTTCTGCAGTTGCCACGCCAAACAAAACGAACATGACAAAAAGCATAACAATTCTTTTAAAACAAGTTTTTTTCATCTACAGCACCTCACTCACTTTCCACCATTACGGGCATTCAGGATATCCTGAAGCTTCTGTGCTTTCTCTTTTAGTTTCTTAAGTTCTTCATCCGATTCCGGCGCGGTGACGGATGGGACCGGAGTCGGGGCTTGCTCAACAACAGCCTGCTGAGGCTCAGGCTGAACCTCTGTTTCCGCAGGCGATGTCTGCTGTTGCGTCTGAGCAGGATATTCCTGCTGCGGCAGATTCTGATATATCACAAGCGGCCTTGTCTCCGCAGCTTTTATGGCAGCATCAGCAGCTGCATTCGCCGCAGCCGCCTGAGCGTTCGCGGCAGCAGCCTCTGCATTTGCCTGAGCCGTCGCTGCATTAGCAGCCTGAACTTGCGCCTGAGCCTGTTCCGCAGCAAGAGCAGACTGTTGTGCCGCCTTGGCAGACTCCGCCGCAACAACCTGAAGCTGCTCATACTGAGCCGTTATATCCAAAATTCGCGATGAAAGCTGAGAGTTCTTCTTTTGCTCATCACCCAGCTGAGTCTCAAGCTCTTCTACACGATTCGTAAGATCGCGTATCTTTCGGCGGAGCGTCACAGCCTCCTCAGACTGGTACTGCTTTATGAGCTTTTCGTATTCTTCTTTAGCGGCAAGATATTCCTCACCGGTTACGCGGAGCAAATACAAAAGTTTTTCCTCACGCTCACGCTGGCTCAAAAGATCAAGCCTGAAAGCTGCCTCCACTACTTTCGGAGAAGACGGAAAATCCGTTACAATCCGCTCGAATATCGCAGACGCTTCCTCAAAATTGAAAGTTTGGTAAAGTGATTCCGCCATCCAAAAAAGAGCTGACGGCACTAGGGAATTCTCTGAATATTTGGCGCAAAACGAACCGAACGAATCAATCGCCTTCTGATATTCACCTGTATTGAACCAAGCACGCGCCATTTGATACTCAACATTAGCCATATAGGAGCTGTTCGGGAACGTTTTCACGAAATACTCACCATCAGTCTCTACAGACTCATAATCACCAGCAAATATTTCGGACATGATAAGCACATACCAAGTTTCCGCGTTCAGATTCTCAGGAAGGGTTGAAGCTTTCCTCAAAAAGAACAGCGCAGTAGACCAGTCTTCCTGCCTATAAGCCTCCAAACCTTGCACAAGCAGGTTGGAATCAGTGCCAGTGCCTGCACTTATGCCAATCGGCGGCAGGAGAAACAAAAGAAGGAGTACAACAGCTACAAATGACTTATTCTTCATAAAATCCTCTCAGATTCTTTTCAGAGATTCCCCATCCAACTTGCCTGAGAAGAACGCACTGCCAGAAACAAGGATATCGGAGCCAGCTTCTACCGCATCAGCAGCAGTATGCTCGTTAATTCCTCCATCCACAGAAATAAGGAAGCCAAAGCCTTCTTTTTTTCTGATTTCATCCAGCTCTTTCACTTTCTTCAGACATCCGGGAATAAGCACCTGTCCTCCGAACCCAGGATTCACGGTCATGACCAACACAACATCCACAACAGGCAGAAGCTCTTTTATAGCAGACACGGGAGTAGAAGGAACAATACTGATTCCAGCCTTTTTCCCAGCAGCATGAATCTGCTGCACGACCCTGTAATGATGAACGCACGCTTCATAGTGAAACGTCAGTATGTCAGCACCAGCCTTAATAAAAGAATCAATCTGAGTCTCCGGATGCATGACCATAAGATGAACATCGAACGGCAGTTCAGAATGCCGCCGGAGAGATGTAACGACAGGTTGCCCTATTGTTATATTCGGCACAAAACTTCCATCCATTACATCAATATGTATTAAATTTCCACCACGCCTCTCGATTTCGGATACAGCAGCGCCAAGTTCAGAAAAATCCGAAGACAACAGAGACGGTGCGAGCAATGTTCTTTTCATGTCTTTAATAGTAGCAAAGGCAGTTCTTTGTGTCCAGTTATTTTTTTTATGAAGAGACACCGAACACAAAGATGGCAAACACAAAAAAAAACGCAAGCGACAGGAACAGCCCGGTTTATAACGATGCATTCTCAAAATGACCTGTAAAACTGTAGTTTTTAGAGATTACAATAACTGACTTTTCGATTATTTCAAGTTTCTTTCAAAAAAAACAAAAAAAAGTTACAAAAACGGGGTAATTAGCACTTGACACAATACACAAAGATATAATATAAACACTACCCCCTTTCAAGTAATTTTTTTGCTTTTTTATTGACTAAAAACCTCAAATCTGCAATAATGAATTCTACGATATGAATACGCAATCTGATTCTGGATTACTTCAGTCGAGGGAGCTTCTGAAAAAAGGAGACGCGCTCTCTGCGAAACAGAAGCTTGAGGAAGCTCTTTCCTGCGATCTTGAGAACAAAGATATAATCTACACTCTTCGATGCGCAAACTACTGGGCTGAACGGCTTGCAAATATCGTGTCGCTTACCACTCCATTCGAAAGGGGTGAGGCTCTTGTTGAGCAATGGAAGCATTTTTCCAATTTCATAGGAACAGGCTGCGAGCAAAGCCTGTATGCCGTAAAATGCGGCATTTTTAACCTTGCGCTGGAGAATTACAGCGTCCTTCTGAACGACAGCAGTTCAGTACAGTACGCTGAGATTCTTAGAAAAACCGGGCTTTGTCACAAAAAGCTCGGTGATTATGACACCGCGCTCAAATTTCTTAATGATGCCAACACACGCGTACCGCAGTCGGCATCAATCATAGCAGAAATGGCTGACTGTTATGCGCTTTGCGGAGAGGAAAAAATTGCAAAGCTGCTGTTCAGGGAAGCTTTCTTTATTGACGCACAAAAAGTGGATATCTCCTTCCTTGAGTCGGAGTTGGTTACACAGCTCATAAATCAGGTGGAGGCAGCCGGATATTCGGGAAACGTGCTTAAAGAATGGATACCTGTTTACGGTGTGCTTTATGGAGTTTTCAACATAAAAAGGGAGCTTCGGGTTCTTGAGGCCTGTAAGCTCAAACAAAACGTTTTCGCGCTTGAAAACGAACTTAAGGAAGCGGGTTGTGAGCCATCACTGCTTGTACCCCGTCTTATAAACCATTATTTCTGGCTCGTTGATTATTACGTCAATACGAATGATGACCGAATGCGTATCAACGAAATCTTATTGAAAATCAAATTACTGGATTCTTCCGTACACAAAAAATACATAGTATAGGAAATAACTCAAGAATCCAGAGAAATTAGGAGTAATTCTTATGTCTGAAGAATTGGTAAAATCGGTTCAGGATATGCTGAACGAGGAAAAGTGGACCCGTGCAGCAATAAGCAACTATTCAAAAAACCATTTTATCGAACTTGCAGGTATCGTAAC
>JAEEGL015362855.1_pt1 | contig 11458 bp, 8 predicted proteins | sample 9134231 | NCBI WGS metagenome assembly JAEEGL01 (sample SAMN16246548, study PRJNA631951) | gut metagenome | biome: gut microbiome; feature: rumen; material: fiber-attached | host: Bos | place: Iran: Karaj | collected 2018-10
ACTCGCTTTGGCGCCGCCGAAAATCTTTGGGCGACCGCACTCGGCGGAATTCGTCTTCCGAAGATTTTTGTATCGCGATCAAATTTTTTTCGGGCGAGATGGAAAGAAGCGCGGTCTCCGGCCTGAACTTTAGGTAGGAGAAATGCGTTTCGCTTTCGGTGTAATTTTTGATTGAGCAAAACCATTCCGTTCCGTTCCAGCAAAAATCGTTTACTTCGGAATTTGGCGGGAGCGACAAATTTTCGTAAGTCAAAATTGGAAAGTAAACGCCGGAGTCCGCCGTGAACTGAATCAAGAAGGGGCGGAAGGGCTGGCTTGAAGAAATTTTTTCGTTGAAGTAGCTGTTCCTGTAAACTGAATAAATTGGCGAGCCGTTCATGAAGACAAGTTTGTCGGCGGTGCGCTCGTCAAAAAATTGCGGGTCTTTGAAAACCTTGACGCCGCTTTGCGACATCACGATTATTCCGAGGCGGTTGGCCAGCGAAAATATTTTTGGCTCGCCGGATTGCGAAACGTCGAGCGGCGTTTTTTCGGCGGACTGGCCCATGCAGGAAATGCGGATGCATTCCGTCCACGGCTTTTGCAGCGCGGCGGGCGCTTTTTGAGGAGCGTCAACTTGAATGTAGCCGTCCTTGTTGAGCGCGAACCACTTGTGGCTTGAGGATTTCTTTTCGATGGAGATTGGTTCCGCAAGTTCCGCGTCGTTGGAATTTTTTGCGCAAGAAAAAAGCGCGCAAGAAAAGGCGCATATCGCCGCGAGAGAAAATTTTGTTGCTGCCGCGAAAAATTTATCTGTGCTTTTCAATTTCAATTCCGCAGAGTGAGTCGCAAACTTCGTTGTACTTGATTCCGGCGTGGCCTTTGACCCAGCTCCATTTTAAATTGGGGAACGTTGACGCGAGCGCGTCAAGCTCTTTCCACAAGTCTTGGTTTTTGACCGGCTCTTTGGCCGCGTTTTTCCAGCCCTTGACTTTCCAAGATTTTATCCAGCTTGTGATTCCGTTCTTTACGTATTGGCTGTCGCTAAAGACGCTGATGTCGTCGGAGGCGGCGTAGTTTGTTGAGCAAAATTTTAGCGCTTGGATCGCGGCGGTAAGTTCCATGCGGTTGTTGGTGGTTTCGTGTTCGCCGCCGGAAAGTTTTGTTTCGCTTCCGTTCGCGAGTATCACGCAGCCCCAGCCGCCCGGGCCTGGGTTTCCTGAGCATCCGCCGTCAGTGTAAATTACGATTTCCATTTTTCCCCACTTGCTTTCTATTGTAGCGCTTTTTTGGCGAATCTGCAAGCGAAACGCGCTTTTGCTAATGGAAATATTTACTGCGCTCTCGCGAGCGCGACAGGCAATAGCGTGGTTTGGACTTGCCCCGGACATCTTTTTGCGCGGCGCTCACTCGGCAAAGAAGGCGAGGATTCTGTCGGGGTAGTCGTCGGCCTCGTCGTAGACCGCGTGCCCGTAGTTTTTGTAGACGTAGGAGCGGGCGGAATTTCCGGCAAGGCGCGCGATTTGGGGAGCGGCATCCGCGCCAAAAATTTTGTCAAGGCCTGCGCCTACGGCAAGGATAGGGCATTTTATTTTTGGAAGTAGGGAAGTTGCGTCAAAGTCCAGGACCGCGCGCGCGAAAATGGCGAAGCGCTTTAGGTCCGCGCAAGTCGCTCCGTCAAGGGAGGCCATAATTGCGTCCTTGTATCGCTCGTAAAAGCTGGGTGTGTAGACCGCTTGGGCGAAGGCTTGGTTAAGCTCTGAAAGCTTTTCTTCTTCCGCCAAGCGCGCCCAGCCTTCTATGACCGCGGCGGCGGTGTCCGTCATTTTTGCGCATGTCGAGCCCAAGAAAAGTTTTGCGGCCAAGTCGGGGCGGCTTTTAGCGAGCGCCTGGGCCGCTATTCCTCCGGCGGAAATTCCCACGACGCAAGCGCCTTTAACGCCAAGCGTGTCCAAGGCTTCGGCCGCCGCTTGCGCCAAAAAATCCGCGCCGCAGCCCGACGGCGGATTTAACGGCCGATCCAACAAATAAATTTTATAGCCGTCCAAAAATTTTTGGTAGCGCTCCGCCACCGCTCCCGCAAAGGGCATCAGGCTTTTTATGGAAAGCCCCGGCAAAATTACAAGCGGCTTTGCGCCGCGCCCAAAAACGGCGCATTCGCATTGCGCGGAGGAGGTGGAGATAGTGACTGTTTTTGTTGGGAAATCCATACATTTTATACTATATAAAAAATTAAAAATATGCTATAGTTGTTGTATGACACAGAATTCCGAGCATAAATATAGCAAGCGACAGGTTGAGGATTTGCTTGAGGCTTGCCTAAACAAGACTTTGGGCGAGATAGATAAGAAGCATGTTTTTGACAGGACGAAGACGAATCCAAAAATTACTGGAATCGCTGGCGATGTAATAGAACAATCCGTTTTTGGTTATGACGCTAACAGCGATTCTTCGCCAGACTTGAATATTGACGGAATTCTGACCGAGCTAAAAACAACTGGCATTAGAATTTCAAAAAAGAACGACGAAGAATATGAAGCAAAAGAGCCGATGTCCATAACCGCGGTTTCGCCAAATGTAATAATTGGTGAGGAATTTTCTGATTCGCGCTTTTGGCATAAACTTGCGCATTTGCTTTTGGTTTATTATCTTTATGCCTCCGACAAAACTGTTCTTGCCGCTGAATATGCAAATTTTTTAGTGAAAGGATATCAGTTCCTTGAGTTTTCAGAAGATGATAAAAGAATTTTAGAGCAAGACTGGCTTATTGTTCGCAACTTCATTCGTTCATTGGACGGCAATGAAGATTTGTATCCCGAAATCTCGCATCTCCGTGACAAATTACTTTTTATCGATACTGCCCCAAAATGGCCGAATCCACCGCGTTTTAGGTTAAAGCGGACTGTTGTTTCAAATATCGTTCAAAAACATTTTAACGGTTCTCTTGAACAATTGCCAAAATCGTATTCTTCTTATGATGAAATAGACAAAAAGTGCCATGAGATTTCCAAGCTTTACAAGAATAAAACTGTTGCGGAACTTATGTCAATATTTTCTATTGGAGGAAAAATTGACAAAGGCATTGGCGAACGGCTTGTCGTAAAAATGTTCGGCGGAACCGCAAAAAAAATGCAAGACATTGATCTCTTTAGTAAAATTGGTTTACTAGGAAAAACTATTGTTCTTACAGAAAAAGGAAAAAGAACTGAGGACATGAAACTCTTCAGGATTAACTTTGAAGCAATTGCAAATGTTGACGAGCAGTTTATTGATTCTGTCTTTTATGATTACTTTGCGGAAAATCAAATTTTATGTATTGTTTTTGAGGAGCATGATTCAAGTGATTTTGGAAAAAATACATTTTTAGGTTTCAAGAGACTATCTTTTGATGATGAATTTATTGAACTGAATGTAAGAACTGTTTGGGACAGAATCCGTGAACTTGTCGTTTATAAAGAATTGAAAGACGTTCCCATTCTGAATGCAGATGGCAAACCGAGAATTAACAAAACAGGTGTAATGCAGACGGCTCCAAATTTTCCAAAGTCTTCCGAAGGGGTTATTTTTGTTCGCGGCGACAGTTCGGATTCTACAAAAAAGCCAGAGTCTGTAAATGGAATAAGCATGTATCGCCAGTATATATGGATAAAGGGGAGTTATTTGTCTCAGCGATTGGACGGGAAAGAATTTTTATAAAATTTTTTGAATGGCTTGATCAATTTTTGAAAAATTAGTATAATTTGGTTATGTGTATGCAAAGGACTGTCTGCGAGTTGTTTGCCGGTGTTGGCGGATTTAGGTGTGGGCTTAATTCAATAAAGTCAAAGAATTTTTCTCTTTCGTCAGAAACTTGGAAGACAGTTTGGTTCAATCAATGGGAGCCTGGCAAGAAAAATCAATGGGCGCATGATTGTTATGTAAAGCATTTTGGAACAGTTTTAGATTTAAACGGCAAGGACACAACTAATATTGACATTTCTGAGGTTGATAAAAAGGCTATTCCTGACCACAATCTTTTGGTTGGCGGTTTTCCTTGCCAAGATTATTCTGTTGCCCGCAGCCTAAACGGTGAAAAGGGGATTGAGGGCAAAAAAGGCGTTTTATGGTGGTCCATATGGGACATACTTAAAACTAAAAAAACTCCGTTTGTTCTTTTGGAAAATGTGGACAGGCTTTTGCTTTCTCCGTCAAAGCAACGTGGGCGTGATTTTGGCATTATTCTTTCTTGCTTGAACAATGAGGGGTATGTTGTTGAATGGCGGGTGGTAAACGCAGCTGAATATGGTGAGGTTCAAAGACGAAGAAGAACTTTCATTTTCGCTTATAAAAAAGATACCTTTTTTTCTAAATCTTTAAAATTAAAAAAAGATGTTTCTTCTGTTGTTGAAGTTTTAGAAAAAACTGGTTTTTTTGCAAATTCGTTTCCGGTCAAGAAGATGGACGCTCTAAAAATCGAGGAGACAGTAATCTCAAATGACATCGCAAGCGTTTCCGATAATTTTCATTTTGACTTTGCGAATTCTGGAATAATGTATGACGGTTCCATTTATACAATAAAATCAATTCCTGTTGATACCAAGCCAGATACATTGGAATCAATTATCGAAAAGGAAGCTGTCGATAAAAAGTATTTCATTCCAAAAGAAAGATTGTATTTTACAAATCCAGAGAGCACTCATAGCGACGAAACTGAAAATGAGCTTCCTGCGGAAAGTCGTCATACTTGGCAATACATAAAAGGCGCCAAGCGAAAATATCGCACGGCGGCGAATGGTCATAAATATATTTATTCGGAAGGGGCTGTTCCCATGATTGATGAATGGAACAAGCCCGCCCGCACAATGCTTACGAGCGAGGGTAGCTTTAATCGTAGCACTCATATTGTAAGGGATTATTTGAATAAAAAAATAAGAATTCTTACTCCAAAAGAAACCGAGCGCATCCAAGGCTTTCCTGATGATTGGACCGCAACTGGCATGCCCGAAAAGTTTAGGTATTTTTGCATGGGAAACGCTTTGGTAGTTCCTTTGATTTCCAGAATGGAAAAGAGGATCAAAAAAATTTTTGTCGAAGAACCGTAATTTTTTCTACCGCGTTAGGGGCTGGAGCGCCGAAGTGCCGAGCGGACGCGAGGCATGAGCCGCGGCTAGTCGGCGAAGCGCGCAAGACCCGGCCCGCCGCAAGGCGGGACACGCCCGAAAAATTCTTCAAAATTCCCCTTGTCGAATCGCTTTTTTTTTATTAAATTTAAAGGTGTAAAAAGAAAATCTTCCAACAAAATTTCTACGGAAATTTCGTATAGGAATTTATAGGAGTAAAGTAATGGCAAAACAGTTGTTGTTTAACGAAGACGCGCGCAGAAAGTTGCTTTCGGGCGCTGAGCAAATCGCAAAAGCGGTGAAAGTTACGCTTGGACCTTGCGGCCGCATGGTAATGCTTGACAAAAAATACGGCTCGCCCACAATCACAAAAGACGGCGTTAGCGTCGCCCAAGAAGTTGAGCTTAAGGACCCCTACGAAAACATGGGAGCCCAGTTCGTTCGCGAAGTCGCTTCAAAGACAAACGACGACGCCGGTGACGGAACGACAACCGCCACGGTTTTGGCCTACGCCTTGGTTCGCGAAGGACTCAAGTCGGTTGCCGCCGGAATGACTCCGATCGCCGTAAAGCGCGGAATGGACAAGGCCGTCGCCACGACAATCGCCGAAATCAAAAAGAATTCAAAGCCGGTGAAGGGCGCTGACGACATCACCCACATCGCCACAATTTCCGCCAACAACGACGAGGAAATCGGAAAGATGCTCGCCGACGCGATTGAGAAGGTTGGAAAGGACGGAGTCATCACGGTCGAAGAGTCAAAGAACATGGACACGACTGTTGACACTGTTGAAGGTATGCAGTTCGACCGCGGATACATTTCTTCTTACTTTATCAACGACCGCGACAGAATGGAAGCCGATTTTGAAGATCCCTACATTTTGATTCACGACAAAAAGATTAGCACAATGAAGGACTTGCTCCCGATTTTGGAGAAGGTTGCCAACGAAGGCCGCTCGCTTGTCATCATCGCCGAAGACGTTGACGGAGAGGCTTTGACCACTTTGGTCTTGAACACGATTCGCGGAACAATCAAGGTTTGCGCCGTAAAGGCTCCTGGCTTTGGCGACCGCCGCAAGGACATGTTGCAGGACATCGCCATTTTGACTGGCGGCCAGGTTGTTTCTGAGGAAGTCGGAATCAAGCTTGAGAACGCCGAAGTTTCAATGCTCGGAAAGGCCAAGTCTGTCAAGATCGACAAGGACAACACTACAATCGTTGGAGGCGCGGGCGCAAAGAAAGCCATCAGCGAGCGCGTCGCCGAGATTAAGAGCCAGATCGAAAAGTCTACTTCTACATACGACAAAGAGCAGCTTCAAAAGCGCTTGGCCAAGTTGGCCGGCGGCGTAGCCGTTATCAATGTCGGAGCCACAACCGAAACTGAGATGAAGGAAAAGAAGTTCCGCGTTGAGGACACAATCGCCGCCACTCGCGCCGCTTTGGAAGAAGGCGTCGTAGCCGGAGGCGGACTCGCTCTTATCGAAGCGTCAAAGGCCTTGGAGTCTATTCCCGCCGACTTGTCTGAGGACGAAAAGGTTGGATACAAAATCGTTCGCCGCGCTCTTGAAGAGCCGATTCGCCAGATTGCCGACAACGCCGGAGTTGACGGAGCGGTTGTCGCCGCCCGCGCCAAGAGCGAAAAAAAGGGCGTAGGTTACAACGCTTACACTGGCGAATGGGTCAACATGATCGAAGCCGGAATCATCGACCCGGCCAAGGTTACTTGCAGCGCCCTTAAGAACGCCGCTTCTATCGCGGGAACAATGCTCACAACGGAATGCGCCATCACGGACATTCCCGAGCCCAAGCCTGCAATGCCCGCCCCGAATCCGGAAATGGGCTACTAATTTGACCTCGCGGTCAAATTAGTGACGAGTTTTGCCTAGCTCGCCGAAAGGCTCGCTTTTTCGCTTCGCGAAAATCGGCAAAACTCGCAAGACTGGTTTAAAAACAAAAAAAGCCGCCCGATTGGGCGGCTTTTTTTGTCTTGCGTAAATTACTGCGCGCGAATGCTCGTGTTTCTTACCACGACGTCGTGGGCGCCGCCTTCGCGGAGACTTGCGGGGCTTACCAAAGTAAGCTTGGCTTTTTCCTGCAACTCAGGGATTGAAACCGCTCCGCAGTTGCACATTGTGTGGATGATTTTGCTTGTGGTGATTTGAACGTTGTCGTGCAAGCTTCCTGCGTAGGGAACGTAAGAGTCGACGCCTTCTTCAAAGGCCATCTTTTTGGCGCCGCCCAAATCGTAGCGCTGCCAGTTGCGGGCGCGGTTTGATCCTTCGCCCCAGTATTCCTTTACGTAGTTTCCGTTTACGATAAGCTTGTTTGTAGGAGATTCGTCAAAGCGGGCGAAGTAGCGGCCAAGCATTACAAAGTCCGCGCCCATCGCGAGCGCCAAGGTTATGTGGTTGTCGTGAACGATTCCGCCGTCCGAGCAAATCGGAACGTAGATTCCCGTTTCTTTGTAGTATTCGTCGCGGGCTTTGGCAACCTCGATGGTGGCGGTGGCTTGGCCGCGGCCGATGCCTTTTTGTTCGCGGGTGATGCAGATTGAGCCGCCGCCGATTCCGATTTTAACAAAGTCAGCGCCCGCTTCGGCCAGGAACCTAAAGCCTTCGGCGTCGACAACGTTTCCGGCTCCGACCTTTACGTCCTTGCCGAAATTTTCGTGGATGTCCTTAAGCGCGCGGCGCTGCCATTCGGTAAAGCCTTCCGACGAGTCCAAGCACAAAACGTCCGCTCCGGCCTTTAGCAAAAGGGGAACGCGCTCCATGTAGTCGCGGGTGTTGATTCCGGCGCCGACGATGTAGCGCTTTTTGTCGTCCAAAAGTTCCAGCGGGTGCTCTTCGTGGCTTGCGTAGTCCTTGCGGAAAACCAAGTATTGCAAGTTGCCGTTTTTGTCTACGATCGGAAGCTGGTTGATTTTGCGTTCCCAAATAAGGTCGTTGGCTTCGTCAAGCGTGATGTCGCTTTGGCCTGTTACCAAGTCCTTGAGGGGAGTCATGTACTTGCTTACGGGATCGCTGGGGTTGCAGCGGCTCATTCTAAAGTCGCGCTCGGTGATGATTCCCATCAATTTTCCGTTGTGCTCGCCATTCTCCGTTACGGCGACGGTGGAGTGTCCAGTCTGCTCGATTTTGTCGCAAAGTTCCTGCAAGGTCTGGTCGGGGCGGATGTTGGTGTCGGAAGAAACAAAGCCGGCCTTGTACATTTTTACGTGGGCGATCATCGCGGCTTGGTCGGCGATTGTCTGCGAGCCGTAGATAAAGCTGATTCCGCCTTCTTTTGCAAGGGCGATGGCCATTTTGTCGTTTGAAACCGACTGCATTACCGCGCTGACCATCGGAATGTTCATGTAAAGCGCCGACTTTTCGCCTGCCTTTTTGTTGTAGCGGACAATCGGAGTTCTTAGCGAAACGTTTGCAGGAATGCAGTCCGCCGATGTGTAGCCCGGAATCAATAGATACTCGTCGAATGTGTGGGACGGTTCCTCAAAAAAATACGCCATAAATTTCCTCCTTATGCGTCGTGTCGTTCATCTAAAAAATTGAACAATAATAGCGCGCTTTTTAAAATTTGTCTAGAGAGGGTCGAGCGCCAGGCCCGCAAGCGAAGCGCCGCGGAAATCCCCTCGAAACAACGATTTTGGGCTCGCTTGCAAAGGTACGAGGGGCAAAAAACAAGCGGCGGCTGTAAAGGAGATAAATCAGCCGCCGCCCTGGAGGTTTTTCATTATGTTTTGTTGCTTGCCTGTAACTGTAATATAAGCAAACGGGCGAAAAAAAAGTTACAAAAAAACGAAAAAAAAGTCTGGGCGCCGGCTTTGTCAACCGCGCTTGGGCTGTCAACCGCCGCCGGGCGTTTTTGGCCTGCCAGCCAATCACTTTACGTAAATTGTGATCGTGTCTCTAAAAAATTCGCTTTTAGGCTGCAAGGAAAACTCGATTGTCACGCTGTCGGACGTGGCCTCTCCAAGATTAAAAAGCATGCTGCCGTAGGGGCCGATTTGGGCGGCTCCTTTGCCTCCCTTGAACTTAAGCGGGCCAAGGTAGGCTGTTGTCGGCGTGTTGTCTTTCCAGTCACCCTTTTTATACAAGTTGGCGTCTGGCAGCTGGTCAAACGGAATGCTTTGGTTTGTAATGTTCTCGGCATACTTGCTCAAGTCGCACCATCCGTAAAAAGGTTCCCACAAGTTTATGGCTGTGACAGGGTAAAGGTAAGTGTGTTCCCCGCTCGCGTCGCTGTAGGCGCAAGTGTAGTTGGCGTTTTCTGGGTATGTCACGCCGTCCTGGTTAAAGCCCGCGTTGTTTTGCCTTTCCATAAGGTCGCCGGCCTTTTCCTGCAAGAGCGAGGTTATTGTGTAGCCTTTTCCGCTTGCGGCCTTTACGGCTGCTAAAATGGAGTCAAAGTCAACATAGGCGTTGGTCGCGATTTCCTTTATGAACTTGGGGCCGCCGAATTTTCTTACCAGCCAGGCGCCAAGATGGAAGGTTGCGGCGTATGTCGCCGACGTTTGGCCTGTAAGGCCGCAGCTCCATTCGTTGTTGTAGTTGGCGGGGGGAAGGCGCGCCTTTGGCGTGTTGCCCAGCTTGTCGTTAACGTCGCTGTCGCTTATGCCAAAGTAGGCTTGCATCATGTCCTCGCACATCATGGCCAAAAGCTCTCCGTACCAGTAAGTCCATTCCTTTTTGTGAATAATCGTCTTTTGGTTGTATGAGATTGTATGCGAGAATTCGTGCTGGGCGGTGGAGTAGGCTTCCAACGGGGCGTTTAAGGTTGTTTGGCTGTCCATGTATACAAAGCGGCCCTCGTTGCTTCCTTCTACGCCGTGGAAATTGTCTCCGTGGTAGACAAAGCCGTACACTTTGCCGACGGTCAGCATGTCGTAAAGCATTATGTTTATTTTTAATCCGGTTTTTGAGGCCGTGGACATGGGGCCGTACACGCTGTAGTCCTCGTTGTATATTTTGTCGGAAGGCTGGCCGTAAAGGTGGCTTGTAAGGCCGTAGCCGTTTATGAAATTTGTTCCAAGATTTTGGGCGGCTGTCGTAAAGGCGGTTGTGTCCGGCGTGTAGTATTGGTCATCGACGTCAACCCAAACGTTGTAGTTGGCTTCCGACACAAGCAGCTTGAATGTCCTTTGGGTAAAATTCGACAGTGTCTCTGGATTGAGCGTCCAAAAAGTTTCCGGTTCGCCTACCGCGTAGTTTATAACCGCGTTTTGCGCTCCAGGGTCGAGGCTCTTTGAAATCAGCCTTTGAGCCTTCGCTTTTTTTACGTTGTCCATCGAAAGCTTCCAAATCTTTGCGTGGGGGTCGTTCTCTAGGTCTGTCTCAAAGCCCGAGACAATGGCGGCTTCGATTTCCTTTTCTTCCGCTTGGAGGGAGAGCGCGCTTTTTTGAACGCTTGCGGAAACGCCTGTGGTTATTTTAGCCAAGCGCGAGTATATGGAATCCATGGCCGTGTTTGAAATGTTTGAGCGCGCCATGTAGATTGTCTTTCCAGCCGCGCCTCTTAAAAGCAGCTTTTTTGTCGTGGGCGAAATAGTTATCGCGCCGTCAGAATCGTTCGCTATTTGCGTTTGCGTCATTCCGCTGGCGGGATAAAAACCTGTTGGAATGGTTACGCCGCTTGAGCCGCTTGAGCAGGAGGCTAGGGCTAGAATCGCGCAAAGGGGCAGGGCTAAGAATGAGCGTTTGATTTGTCCAAAAATGTCCATTCTAAAAAACTCCTCTTGCCAATCTATTTCTTTTTCCAGTTTTTCACGCGCAAAACGCTAGCGTTCGGCATTTCAAGCGGAGCGGGGTCGTCCAAAAGCGTTCCTTCGACAATCACCGCGTTTCCATGAAGCTTGCCTAATTTTTCTTGTTCGTCTTTTGTCGCGTCAAGGTAGTAGAGCGTTCCGTCCTGGGCCTTTAGTCCAAGGCGGGCGAATGGGGCGTTTCCGTAATACTCCAAAACGCCAGCCGCTTGAGTCTTTTTGTTATTTTTTGCCATTCCAAAAATGGCCGGTAAGCAGAGCGCGATGTAGGCAAAAAATAAAATTTTCGCTTTCATGGGTTCCGTCCTTTATTCATAGAATTTAACATAAAAGCTCCAATTTGTCCATTGAAAAATAAAAACGCCCGCCAACTGCCGCCCGCCAAACGCAGTCCGCCAGCCGTCCGTGATTGAACAAGGGCCGCCTTTTATGGTAGAATAACCAATTATGGCAGATATTAAAGAACAAATCCGCGCGGCTGTTTGCGCCGCCTTAAATCAATTCAAGCAAGAAAAAAATATCGACGCTCCCGCCGTGGAAGCGGCCTCTTTGACTTTGGAAAATCCGCCGGACCCAAAAATGGGCGACGTCGGCATCCCGCTTTTCGCCTTCGCAAAAAC
>JAEEGL015748016.1_pt1 | contig 11458 bp, 12 predicted proteins | sample 9134231 | NCBI WGS metagenome assembly JAEEGL01 (sample SAMN16246548, study PRJNA631951) | gut metagenome | biome: gut microbiome; feature: rumen; material: fiber-attached | host: Bos | place: Iran: Karaj | collected 2018-10
TATTCATTCCGATATTTGCAAATGATGAATTACATGATTTTGAAAATGAAGACTTAAAATCCAGACTTCCGTGTACCGTTCCGTGATAACACTGGATCTTTTCATCACCTTTTTTGAATGAACCTGTACAATTATACCTGTACTGGTCATAGTTTTCGGGGTTTTCCTTAATATATTCGATAGAAGTCAATATTTTAAACGTTGATCCTGCGGGATAAAGACCCTGAGTTGCTCTGTTGACCAGAACGCCTGATTCAGTATCTTCCAGATATGTATCCCAGTTTTCGGCGACAAGCGCGGGATCAAAATCAGGTTTCGAAACCATTGCAAGAACCTTGCCAGTAGAAGGTTCCGTAACTATAATTGCTCCTTTATAAACACCCAGAGCATCAGATGCAACCTTCTGAAGATCCACATTCAAAGTTGTATATACATCATCTGCAGGGTATTTTTCTTTCTTCTGATCTTTCCGGGCTTTAACGGTAACGGGGGCATTAGTATTTATAAGATAATAGTTATACCTGTCTTCTATTCCCATTCTGCCGTTAACCGAATATCCTACAACATGAGCAAAGAGCTTACCGAATTTATAATCACGGACTTCCGTTCCGTCTTCATCGATATATGAAGATACCAGCGTCTGACCGTCGGCAGCAAAAATTGACCCCCTGATGTTCTTCTTTGCCAGAACTTTGGCACGGGTATTGTAACTGTTTGAAATAAGTTCGATCTTATGTGTGATCGAATAATTCACGATATAAACCGACATTGCGCCGAATAACACCATGAAAAAAACAGTGATTATAAAAATCTGGAGATTAAATTTTCTTTTGCGTTTCTTTTTTTCTTCTGATCTCTTTTTCATGTTCGTCTTCGTTATAGTATATGGTACTGTATTCTTCCAGATCAAAATCGTCAGAGATTTCTATTTCATCTTCTTCATTTATAATTTCTTCATATATATCTTCTTCATATGCATCTTCAGAATATGTATCTTCTTCATAAAAGCGTTCGTCGCCCGAGCTATCTTCGTAAATTTCTTCTTTATATAAGTTATTCTTTATAGCATCGTATTTCTCATTTTTATGTACATTATCATCATAATGCTTTCGCTTTTCACGCGGAGGTTTCTTTACAGGTACTTCGTCCTCAAAAGCATAAACATCATCGTCGGGTTCATATATGTCTTTCTTCCTGCGTTTTTCTTCGGCTTTCTTTCTTCGTTCTATCTCTCTGCGCTTCTTTTCTTTCTTTTTACGCATCCTCTCTTCATGACGCTTTTTGGCTTTTATGGCCTCGTCTTCGCTTATCATGTACAATCCTTCGATGATCGCAAACATAACAAGCGTGGTAAGTATTGATGATCCTCCGTAACTTACCATCGGAAGGGTCACTCCGGTAAGGGGTATGAATTTTGTACCGCCGCCAACAGTAAGAAAGACCTGGAAAATATAGCAGATACCGAGTCCGAAAGCGATCAGCTGATAAAAACGATCATCCAGTTTGGAAGATATCGACATGATCATGATAAATGTACTTATGCATACAAGCAGCAGACAGATTCCGAAAATGATACCCATCTCTTCTGTGATCGCAGAAAAGATAAAATCATCTTCAACAAACGGGATTGTATTCGGAGTACCCTGATACAGGCCCAGTCCCCAAAGGCCTGCGGAACTTATCGCAAATAAAGACTGCGTAATCTGGTATCCCGTCGAATCAATGACCGACCACGGATCTATAAAAGCCTGAACTCTGACCTGTACATGTGTAAAGAAATGATATGCAAAAACAGCTGCCCCGGCCCCTGCCGACAGACCCAGCATAAGATAAATGCCATTCTTTGTAGCAACATAAACCATAAGCAGATATATTACAAAAAAGATCAATGCAGACCCGAGATCCTTATTCAATACCTGTATGCCGACATGAGCAGCAGCGATTATTGCCGAAAACAGGACTTCTGCAAGAGTATGGCTTTTATATAGAGCACTCGCAACAAAGAATACAAAAATGAGCTTTACAAATTCCGCAGGCTGGAAAGAAAGACCTCCTATCGAGTATGATATCTTGCTTCCGTATGTTGTTGTTCCGAGAATATAAACAATACCCAGCAGAAAGATGCCGGATACAGCATAGATCCATTTCAGGTTTTTAAGCAGTTTGATATTTTTGATAAAGAAAGGGATTATAAGAGCGATCACAAGCGAGGTCGATCCGATCATGAACTGCTTGACTGCTTTTGAATAATCAAGCCTTGTCAAAAAAACAAATGATATGCTCATCAGCATACACATATTGTTTACGATAAGCCTGTTTGTTCTGGGATAAAGCCATTTATACAAAATAACGGCCATATACAGGATGATCTGCTGTATTGCATAGAAAAGCAGATAACTGACTTTTCCGGTCTCAAAACAGATGACCATAAAAGAACAGAAATGAAAAGCAAACATGAAGATTATCTGCCTGACATATACTCCTTTTCGGGATTCTTCATCCTTGTGGAGAAACACGCAGAAACACTCAACCGTATATAATATCATCAGGAAATTGATGACATATTTGGAAAACTCATTTATATAGGTTTCCAGATTCATAGAATCATTCTACTCCACGTTTAAAATGGCCTGTAGTGTAATCCTTGTAAGGAGGCATGATCTGAGGATCAAATGAAGAAAAATAATCGATTATCATTTCGGTTTCTTTTGCGGACTCATTTGTCAGATCGATCCTTAATTCTCCTCTTTCATATAGTTCTTCAAAGTATTTATGCAATGAAAGAGGGACGGAATTATATATAACATTTATACATGAACTGCAGTCCCGATATACAGGAAAAGCTTTACCCATTCGATCAGTGATGGTGGTAAATCCGGTAGTCTTATCGCATCTTCCAGTTGATTTATTAACGCAATTTGCAGATATCATCATAGGAATACGGCCGTAAACAACATATGAAGATATTACATTATCGATGCCGTGTTTGCAAATCGCCTCATTAAGATCTGATATCTCTTTATTATTCAGTTCAAATGAATTATAAAACCCGGTAACAGCAAGTCCTGAATTCTTAACATACAGGTCCAGGGCTTCATGATTTAATATATACATACTGTTATCAAGTACAAGTTTTTGATCAGGATTTATTTCCGGACAGTTATTTATATATCCGAAAAACTCATGATCAGAGCATAGAAACCCGTCAAATCTGTATGTCTTAAGAATACTTTCAATTCTTTTGATATCTGATCTTCGAAATACAAACGGTGAACAAAGATAAATTTCAGTTTCTGAAGAAGCACAGATGCTCTCCCCTGATACAGGTATCAGGGAAGGAAGAACATAGATCCTTGTTATCACCTTATCATATTTGAGAACAGTCTCAAACTGCTCTTTTGTCGTTACTTTGACATGGAGTTTATATTGCATTTTATTATCTCATCGTATAGCTTATCAAGAAGTTCTCTTCTCAATCCGTTAATTGTTGCGATATTTAAAAACAGACCATCATCAAGACCAATTTCTATTTTACGGGGAACAAAAAAAGTATCTCCGGTCTTGTTTAACTGTTTGATAATGGTTTCTTTGCTAAGCGGAGAACTTTTTGCCTGATCCGGGACAGGTCCGCTTAATGAAACACTGATATCATCATACGCTGCATAAAGCTTGATATTTTGTCCCTTTCTTAAGGACATATTCATATCAATACCGATAGTCGGTTTTTTTCTGATATATCTTTCATGTACCGAATTAAGTACTTCATCATCGGAACCGTTATATGAAGGTGAATCCATGCATAACATTTCTTTGGAATTATGAATATGATAATAACCTTCGGAAATATGAGTTCGAAGATAGAGGTTCTTAATTAATTCAATATCCTTATCTTCTGCTCCGTGAAACTCACCTTTATAAACCTGATCGATATACTTTCTGTATATAGCAGTCACCCCGGCAGCGTATTCCGGCTTTTTCATTCTGCCTTCGATCTTAAAAGAATCTATTCCGCTTTCTATAAGTTCATCCAGGATATCAAGCGTACACATATCGGACATGCTTAATATATATTTATCTTCGGAATCATTGGCAGAATAAGGGAGACGACAAGGCTGGGCACATCTTCCCCTGTTACCTGACCTTCCTCCGAGAATTGAACTGAAAAGACATCTTCCCGAATATGAATAACACATTGCTCCATGAATAAAACATTCAATCTCAAGCCCGGTCGATTCTTTTAAGGCCCTGATCTCATCAATATTTAATTCTCTTGCCGGGACGATCCTTGAAACATTGTATTTTTTGAAAATATCGGCACTGAAACCGCAGGTCGAAGAAAGCTGAGTGCTTAAATGGACAGGTATATCCGGGAAATACCTGTTTATATGGGAAATAACACCCGCATCCTGTACTATGATACCATCGGGATGATGTTTATACAGTTCATCCAGAAAAGCCGACAGACTATCGAGCTCTTTTTGCTTTAAAAGCGTGTTTACGGTCAGATATACCTTTACATTAAATAAATGTGCGATATCGAGCACATCTGCAAGAGATTCATTATCAAAATTATCGGCATATGCACGTGCTCCGAAAGAAGTGCCTGACAGGTATACCGCATCGGCCCCAGCATTAACTGCACCTATAAACGCATCATAACATCCTGCCGGTGAAAGAAGTTCGACTTTTCTCATGTTAAATAATGAAAAAGGTGCTCTTTAAGCACCTTAATTTTCAAGCTCTGTTTCCAGTTTTACGATCTTTTTGGAAGCCTCATTGAGATCATGCTGAAGATTCTTTACAGTCTTTTCAGTATTTTCGAGCTTTATCTGTGAAGCAATGAGCTCATGTTTGATATTATAAAGTTCTTTTTCCTTATTCTCGATCTCTTCCTGGAGAGAATCTATCTGCTTTCTGGCTTTAAAATAATCATCCGCAACATTGAGCTGCAAAAGAATACTCTGCATCTCCGCTGAAGTTCTCTTAAACGAATCAACTTTGTTATATTCGGCTATCTTGTTATTTAGATATGAAGCTACCTTTTGGAGATACTCCTCGGATTCAAAACCGGATAAAGTAAGTACCCTTCCCCCGATGATAACTTCGGTATCCGTTTTATTAGACATGACTTTTCCTCATATTCACACTCTAATTAATTATAAGAGTCTTATTCGGGAAATTCAAGACCAAAATGGGCATATGCCAAAGCCGTAGCAACCCTTCCGCGCGGTGTTCTGTTGATAAATCCCATCTTGAGAAGATAGGGTTCATTAACATCCTCAACAGTAGTCGGATCCTCTCCGATCACAGCAGCTATAGTATCAAGTCCGACAGGACCTCCTCCGAATTTCTCGATCATGGATAGGATCATGGCCTGATCGATGTTATCAAGACCGATCTTGTCAACGCCCATCATATCCAGTGCACTGACTGTAAGATCCAGATCAATAGCGCCGTTTCCTCTGACTTCGGCATAATCTCTGACACGTTTAAGTATCCTGTTTGCGATCCTGGGAGTTCCTCTGGAACGTCTAGCCATTTCGGCAGCTCCGTCCGGATTAATCGGAACATTTAGTACTCTGGCTGAATGCATGATGATCGTAGTAAGTTCTTCAACCGAATAATACTCAAGTCTGTGAATGATACCGAATCTGTCACGCAAAGGTGCTGAAAGAAGACCTGCTCTCGTTGTAGCTCCTACTAATGTGAATCTGGGAAGATGCAGTCTCATGGAACGTGACGATGCTCCCTCGCCCATAATGATATCTATACAGAAATCTTCCATGGCAGGATAAAGAACTTCTTCAACCTGTCTGTTAAGTCGATGTATCTCATCAATAAAAAGGATATCCCCTTCGGACAGTGAATTTAATATGGCGGCAAGTTCACCGGGCTTTTCGATGGCCGGGCCGGAAGTGACCTTCATCCTGACACCCATTTCATTGGCAATGATCGAAGAAAGTGTTGTCTTACCAAGTCCCGGAGGTCCGTAGAACAGTACATGATCAAGCTGATCCGAACGTTTCTTTGCAGCATCGATACTTATTGAAAGACTCTCCTTTATGGTGTTCTGACCGATATATTCATTTAATCTTTCCGGTCTTAAAGATCCTTCAAGTTTAATATCTTCATCAAGAAGTTTGGTTTCGATTATCTTATTCATAATATTACATCAGTTGTTTAAGTGCTTCCTTAAGAATAGACTCTACATCATCATTGCCGGTAAGACCGGTTGCATTAACTGCTCCTGCTGCTTCTCTTCTATTATACCCGAGCGCAACAAGCGCATCGATCGCTTCAGATAAAACAGGATCATTTCCGGAAGATACTGTCCCGGCTTTTGAGGCTTTTCTAATCTCTGAACTGATATCGGAAGCTTCCCAGTCAAGCTTGTCCTTAAGATCCAGTATAATTCTTTCGGCAGTCTTCTTACCTATGCCCGGAGTAAGAGAAAGAAGTTTATGATCGCCTGACAGGATCGCATATTTCAGTTCCGAAGCATTCATTCCGGACAGAACCGACATAGCAACTTTAGGACCGATACCATTGACCGTTATGAGTTTTTTAAACAGGTAAAGGTCTTCTCTTGAAAGAAATCCGAAAAGAATAAATGCATCCTCCCGAACACATGTATATGTATATAGCTTGATGTTCATTCCTGTTTCGGGGAGAGTCTCAATATCCCTTAACGATACAAATACATTATATCCTATCCCGTTAACATCAATAACTACTCTGTCATCATATATCTCATCCAATATTCCGTTAATATGTGCTATCAAATCTGATCTCCTTTACTGACTGCCTTTTTAATATATGGAAGGCATATCTGAGCTATAAATCCGGTTATCAGTCCGGAAACAAGTCCTGAAGCGATAAGGATCGCTATATATAAAGCAAATGCTCCGGGGACAAATGTTTTCATTATCAAAACAGCTGCAAGAAACTGTCCGATATTATGGGAAACCCCGCCGGCTGCTGATATTACGGGTATATGAAATCCTTCGGATCTGTATAACAGATACATTATCGTAAAACTTAAGACCGTACCGGATATACTGTATATCATCGTAGTCAGATTACCAAACAGCAGACTTGTGATAACAGCTTTAAGCATTCCGAGGATAAAACCGCTCAGAGGCCCGAAAACATAAATTGTTATTACGACGATAAAGTTAGATAATCCGAGCTTTATCCCCGGAAATATCGAATCAAAGCTTATAAGCGTTTCGATATAAGAAAGGATGAGCGCAAAAGAAAGCATAACCCCGATATAGGCAACTTTATTCTTAATAGGCGATCGCATCTACGTCACCTCCGGGAGTTTCCTTTTGTATTCTTATAAACAATCCGTGCGGAATGCATGCGATAAACGAGCCGTTATTATTTATGGCACCTGTTTTAACACAGGTATGGCTCTTACAATCGGATTCCATGACCGAAACATAACCGGAAGAAACAGATATTATATTGTATCCGCCGCCTGCTTCCACTCTTAAAGAAGTATCTTCACTAAGATCAAGACGCTGATAAAGATCTCCGTTTATATAAATATATGCATATCCTGGATCATCCGATCCGTCTGAGCCGTTATGGACAAAATATACAGTGAAACATAACATTATCATGATCAGAATCAATACTATTAAGATAATGTCTTTTCTGTATTTTGCCATAAAGTTAATATATCATAATCGAACATATGTTTCAAGATAGATAAAAGCTCATCGCTATGTTAAACTACACTTTATGAAGATTATATTTATAAGGCATGCAGAGCCTGATTACATCAATGATGCTTTGACCGAAAAAGGAGACAGAGAGGCCAGGGCACTCTCAAGAAGAATAGCCAAATGGCATGTTACAAAAGCTTATCTGTCACCACAAGGCAGAGCAAGGCAGACAGCATCTTATTCTCTTGATGCTTTGGGCATTGAAGCTCAAACGCTTCCTTTTTTGCATGAATTTTCATCAAGGGTAACCGATCCCGTTACAAAACGTGACGGCATAGCCTGGGATTTCATCGCAAGTGACTGGACCAGATATGACTGTATGTTCGGACTTGAAGATTCATTCATGGGATATCCCTGTATCAAAGAAAGTACGGAAATGCCCGTTAAATATGCCGAAGTTATAGAAGGTATCGATAATATCCTTAAGGAATTCGGTTATATCAGGGAAGGTAGATTTTACAGAAATATCAATGCCAAAGAAAGATTTTTAAGATCAACTGTAAGTGATGATCATAAGATAGTTAACAATTCTCCTTATGATTCACCGGATGATGAGCCTGTGCTCTTATTCTTCTGCCATCTCGGTGTAACGCTTCTTATCATGTCACATCTGATGAATCTTCCTTTTGAAGCGCTGACACACGGTATATTTCTGCCGAGCAGTTCCGTGACTGTATTATCGACCGAAGAAAGATGGTCAAACGAAGCATATTTCAGAGCTCAGGTGATAGGTGACTGCAGACACCTTTACGATATGAACGAGCCAATATCTCCTGCAGGTTCATTTTCCGAACCTTTCCAGGGCTGATCAATAAAACTCATAGACTGTTGCATATGCAGTATCATACAGTTCTTTATGTGAAGTGACTTTCGGGTCACTTCTTTTTATGAAATCTATATATTCATTAAAGTCTTCGCGCTCATCCAGTTTTGAGATAAATACGATGAGTTCTTTGGAATCATTGATCCTGCTGTCCCTGATCGTTTCCGGATTGTTTATATCTGCAAAATATACATCATCAAACTGCCAAAGCTGATCGGCATCGCTCCACAGAAAATATTTGTTATTTTCGGAATTGAAAATATAGATACAGGTTTTATCGCTGTTTGAAGCACAGATCTCAATCCTGTTTTCATTTTCGGGATATCTGTAATATACCTTACCGGATTTCAGGGAAACAATATCCATGAAGATATAAAACACACCGAATATAAGGATAAATACTGTCAGTATTCTTTTATTATCATTTGAAAGATAAAATATAAGCTTATATATGAGAATAGCGGTTATTGCAAGGATCAATGAGTAGATAGGAAGCTGATAGCGCATCATTGCCTCATCACCTATAAGGGAGCCTTTAGCTGATATAAGGAAATATCCTAAAACAGGTATGATAAGACATCTTATAAGAATTCCGATATCATTGGATGAACCGGATTTATTGCTTTCTCCTGTCAACTTTGCCCTTGATCTTTTAAAATATGCGGTGACCAAAAGCAGACAGATCAAAAGCAGGATAAAATAAGCAGTATTGTTAAATACAAAGGTGTTGATAAGGCCGCCGAAAAATTTAAGTCTCATCCCTATATCCGAAACATCCGTCATATATCCCCTGACTTCAACTCCCCTGTATCCCGAATTGACCTGTCCGAGACATGCGGGATAAGATATTACTCCCAAAATGCCGGAAAATGCGATAAGAATACAGTACTTTATAAGAGGCCTTATCTCCTCTTTAAAGTTTTTAAGATGAGGGATGATAAAGGCTGCTTCAAGGAAAAATAAAAATACAAGATAGAAATAGTGGGTTAGAAAACCCAGATATGTGATCAATGCACTGAGTATCATAAGATACAACGGTATTTCTTTAAAACTCTTAAACTCTTCCATCAGGATATGAATATAAACCTGAAGGATCATAAAAAGCGTCATTAAAGAATACATCCTGATAAACATCACATTAGAGATGACTCCGGGACAAAGAATGATCATAAGAACGAACAATGCACTCACATAGTCGTTTCCGGTAAATCTGTTTATGATAAGAAACAGGAAAACAGTTAAGATCAGAGAAAAAAAGATATTAAGTCCTATCCCCTGCCACATACTGTAAGTGCCGACCATAAAAGAACAGACTGTATGAAGCAGCAGATAATAAACAGGCGGATGAACATCATATGACTGAAGTTCAACTACACGGGAGAAATTAAACTGTTCGCCGGGCAGAACATAAAAGTCTTTTTTAATATTTTCGGAACTGACCCAGCTCCGGTCATAGGCTTCACGTCCATAGGAATTATTGGTATTAAAATAAGAAAAGAATTCATCGAAATGCATTCCTTTCTTTTGAAATCCGAAAAATATGAGTACTGCCGTCTCAATAAAAAGCAGTAAAATGATCAAAATGAGTTTTCTGTGTTTAATCATCTGCAAAACGGGTCTGATAATCCTTCTTTAACTCATTTACATAGATATAAGCATCATCATATGATGTGTTTTCAATTAGCCGGTCATAATATGCAGCAGCATAAAAGCCTCTGGTCATATATTCCCTGACAAGTTTTGTATTTATATCTTCTCCGTAAAACTGTCTGAAATAAGAATCCGTAGATGTGTTTGAAGCGCGGCAGGACTCTTCTACCATAGAATAAAACTCATTAAATTTGGCTTCTGCATCAAATTCAAAGCCGTTTTTTTCGGCATCATCACATAAAGCGTATGTTTCCTTTATCTGTTCAAGGACCTCTTCATCGAACATCTGGCCGAAGGTCTTACCGTTTTCATATTCCTGTCCTTCAAGTTCAATGCTTTCATCAACACCCATATAAGAAAAGAAATTTGAAAATGAACTGATGTAATACTGCTTGTACGAATTATAATAGTATACGTATTCCGGTTTGGTTATCACATGGTCATTGCAGTAAAGATATGCCTTATGAGTCCTTTGATAATCCTTATACCACATCAGCGAAAAGATAACCGCTGCGACAAGTATGATAAAAACCGGAATAATGGTAAGTATCTTATTTTTCATTAATATGGTTGATAAGTCCGCCGGCATCTATGATCTTCTGCATAAATTCCGGGAAAGACTGTCCCTGATAAGAGGTTCCCTTTGTTATATCTTTGATGATACCTGTTGTAAAATCAATCTCAACCTCATCTCCTTCGGCGATATCTTTTGAAGCCTTGGCGCATTCTATGATGGGAAGTCCGATATTTATCGAATTACGGTAAAAGATCCTTGCAAAGGTTTCAGCTATAACGCATGAAACACCGGCAGCTTTAATAGATATCGGAGCATGTTCTCTTGATGAACCGCATCCGAAGTTCTTACCTGCTACCATGATATCGCCGGCATTTACCCTGGAAACAAAATCCTTATCTATATCTTCCATACAGTGTGTAGCAAGTTCCTTCGGATCTGAAGAATTAAGATATCTGGCAGGTATTATGACATCTGTGTCGACGTTGTCTCCGTATTTAAATACTCTTCCTTTAGCGTTTTCCATGATACCTCCTATACTTCACGGGGATCCGCGATATATCCTTTGATCGCTGATGCTGCGGCTACCGCAGGAGAAGCAAGATATACTTCCGAATCCACATGTCCCATTCTTCCAACAAAGTTTCTGTTAGTAGTTGAAACACATCTTTCACCCGCAGCCAGAACACCCATATATCCTCCACGGCAGGGGCCGCAGGTTGGTGTTGATACTACACA
>JAEEGL016892038.1_pt1 | contig 11458 bp, 6 predicted proteins | sample 9134231 | NCBI WGS metagenome assembly JAEEGL01 (sample SAMN16246548, study PRJNA631951) | gut metagenome | biome: gut microbiome; feature: rumen; material: fiber-attached | host: Bos | place: Iran: Karaj | collected 2018-10
AGGATAACGAGCTGTAGCCGCAGAAAACAACACGTTGCTCTCAGCCCTGTCCGAGAACCGAGAGCCAATCGGATTCCACGCATGGCCGCTATGACATCGCCTGCGTCCTGTGGCGGCGGCGGTATTCGCCGGGGGTGATGCCGCGCTCGCGCTTGAACATCTTGGTGAAGTGGCTTTGGTCGCAGAAGCCGGTTGAAAGCGCTATATCAGACACACCTAGGTCTGTTTTCTCAAGAAGGCGGCTCGCGGCATTTAGCCTCTGCTGTATTATGTAACGTCCGGGGCGCATCCCGATTATCTTCATAAACATGCGCTGAAAGTGTGCGATGGACATTCCGCTTTCCGACGACAGCCTCTCTACAGAAAGCGGCTTCGCCAGGTCCTTCTCGATTTTCTCCAGTATGGTGTCAAACTTCTCCTGCCATATCGGACCGATCTTCTCCGGCGTTCCGCGGCGGTATGTGCATAGAGTGCCGATGATTGCCCCTACCGCATCGCGTAGAGGATATATTGAGAGTATGTTTAGGCTTTTTGAGAGGTTTGCGACCTTCGAGTATCGCTGGTTGACGATGGGGACGCCCGTTTCCACGACTTGCCTGTCGCGCGCCATGCAAAAGTCCGAGTAGGCCTTGGGGAATAGGTCGCAACTGCGCTTGCCGATGGCGTAGGAGGGAGTCGGGATGTTGCAAAGTTCGCAGTTACACTGGTTGATTGCGACGATGCGTCCGTCTGCGTCCTTTATGTAGAACGCTACGTTGGGAAGAGACTCGAACATGGCGGCTATCGTCTCCATGTTTGGACCGCATTTCTTGAAGAATGTGCGTTGGAACCTGGTTTGCTGCTTTGCGTTCATCGTGAATGGTATTATAGCACAAATCTTGCGTGCAAGTAGGCAAAGATAGGATTTGACACTTTCTCAGACATGATATTACAAGCGAAGGAAACAAGTGTTGTGTACAATTATTTAAAATGTGTTTTGTGATTATCCAAATTGTCGTTTGCCTTTTACTTTGCTTGTCGACAGCCGTTGCTGCCGCAGTGGAAGTCGTGGACATGTCTTTCCTAGGCTATGGCGAAGTGCGCACAGCATATATATCACGGGGCAAGGTTGTGGATGCTGCGCCGTTTTCTGCCCAGTTCGTCGACGGTAAACTGACGATTGGTGACTTCGGCTCCATTGGCGCTTCCGTCTGGAGCGCAAGCTCCTTTTCTGGTCGGGGGCAGTCTGTCTCGAAGAGATATGCCTACAATGAGGCGGATTACAATCTGCATTATTGCTATGACGTGAAGCTTGCCGACGACTGGATGCTTTCAAGTCGTCTCGCCGTGCAGTGGGTCACATTCCCAGGATACCGCCATCCTAGTCTTGAATCGAGACGTGAATGGCATGTGTCGCAACGGCTGGAGAACCCCTGGCTCACGCCGTATTATCTTTTTCGTCGTGCATATGAGCCCATGCAATGGTGTTACTGGCGTGTTGGGCTAGAGCGTCGTTTCGCCATCGCAGACAGATTTGCGTTTATTGTGGATGGCTTTGGCGAGATTGGCGACGAAAGGCTTTCCTTCTGCCAATACGGAGCGCCGGTCGGACGCACCGCAGGGAACTGCCACGGCGGACTAAATGCACTCAATGTTGTCTTTGGTGTCGAATATGAGCTGACAGAAGACATCAAGCTCTATGGATCAATTCGGCAGTTTGGGCTTATCAGCGCAGACGCACGGCGAGACGTAAAGGCGTCTTCGTCCGCTCAGGCGAAACGGGATCTCACCGTAGCCACGATTGGTGTCGAAGTGCGGTTTTAGCGGGCTGACATAATTTTACATTTTCTCGGAGATAGAATTACAAGCGATGTTTGGCGGAAATTTCATACAATATGCGCCGGAACATCAAAGCTGTTCCGCTCAAGAAAGGAAAACCAATGAAAACATGCGCACTCTTGATGTCAACAGTCCTCGCCGCTGCGGCTTTTGCCGATGCGCGTCCGCTCATGGTCGGTGCGCCTGATGGCGAAGGCAATATCTCCATAACAATTGGCGGCACCGGCACGGGCGATCAGGCGCTCATCGCCGCGTGGGCGAATGGCGACAAGGGCGATGATCCGCTCGACTGGACGGAATACGCCGACGTGGGGACTGTCGCTGCGGCGGACACATCGAAAACGTTCCAGATTCCGGCGGAATGGCGCGCAAAGTCCGGCGCGGTCAGATTCTTCCTCATGAGCGGGACGCCTCCCTATCGGACGCGTTACGACTACATCACACGGCCGAGAGTCTCTGCGGATGGCGACCTCTACATCAATACAGGAATCGTTCCGGACTCGACGTGTGACATCACTGTGAAGGTGCAGTCACCGGATCTGACCAGTTCGGACATGTGCCCGTTCGGCGTTGGCGGGGCGCTTTTCGTATTCGGCACCGGGGCGGCGAACACCTACTGGTTTGACTTCCTTGGGGCGGAGATGACGACAGCGGACAAAAAAGTCGGCCCATCAAACGTCAATGTCTTCGGCGACGCACCGCCGCAGGACGACAAGCCCCACACGTTCCGCCTGAATCGCGAAGGGCTCTTCATCGACGGCTACAGGCACCTGGCGTTCGACCCGTCCACGATCACGGAAACCACGACATCGAAGATTTCGCTCTTCGCCCGTGGAACCGGAAAGCAGAAGGGGACGACCTGCTCGATCTTCGGCGCGACGATTTCGACGAACGGGGTTCTGGCCTGCGATCTTGTCCCTGCTGCCGCCCCGAGCGGCAAGGTCCAGATGTGGGACCGCGTGACTGGCGGATGGAAGGGGCCGTCCGGCAACCAGTCCGGGAGCCTCGCCTTTGTGGCTGGCAACGACATTGGTCCTTATCCTCCGGACTGTGGTGCGGTGGAGAGTGTTTCGGACGTAATTGGATTTGGGCCTGCTATAACCATCACTATGCAAGATGCCGCGACGCGCTCCGTCAGCGTCTCGTTTTCCTCTGGGCATGACGAGGGACTTCTCTTCGCAGTTGCGGATGCGATGGATGCTGGAACTACGTATTCGACATGGGCGAATGCAATGTTTGTCCAGAAAGTCGCAGCCGACGTTGACAGCGTGACCGCCACGTTGTCGGAAGGTTGGTGGCGTAGCCATTGCAATGTGCGCTTCGCGTGGAAGTCAATCTCAGGTGCGGATTATGATTACGCCGTGGAGTCCCTGTCCTCCGACGGCGACGACAAGGCCTACATCCGCACCGAGTGGACGCCCACGACGAACACGACGACGCGCGTCGTGTCCCGGACAGCGTTCGACACGTGCCCCTTTGGAGTTACCGGGGGCTACTACGTGTTCCTCGGCGCAAAGGGCGCCAATACCAAGATCAACTGGGGGTTCTTCACGTCTGCCGCGACCGGTTCAAACCTGACCGGACAGCTGAACTGCGACGACCCCGATGGATTCGCCTCGGCATTCCATGTCTGGCAACTAGGTCCGGGCGGTGTCTTTATTGACGATCTCAATACGCCGAAGGCGGCGCTTGCTGAATTTGCGCCCAACGCCTCGCTCACGGCGAACATCTGCCTCCCGTTCCGGGCGACGAGCGTCAACAACCACGGCAACGTCAGCAAGGCCGGCGATGTGGAGACAAAAGGTGCCAAGATATGGGAAGGGGATATTCTTGTGCGTGATTTTGTTCCGTGTGTAAAGGATGGCGTTCCACAGTTTTACGACAATGTCCGTGGCAAGTATTATCCGAGCGTCAGCGGCAGTCAGTTTGCATCCGGTGACATTATTGTAGCAGACGGCGATTTTGTTGTCTGGTCGAATTGCCGTGCTCTCAGGTCCGGACTTGCCATAATCCTGAGGTAACCAAGGAATGCAACGGTTCTTTTCGGCAATCGCGGTAGTGGTGTTCTCGGTTGCGGCAAAGTTGTGTTTTGCCGCAGCCGTGCCGGACGGATGTGTTTCCGAAATAGACTGGAGGCCATCTTTCACGCCTCGCGGGTTCAATCTCCAGGGGATGCGCATGGCCGGACCTAAGGTTGGCTTCAGGGAGGAGCACTTCAAGTGGATCGCCGACTGGGGCTTCAACTTTGTGCGGCTCCCGCTCGACTACCGCTGCTGGGTCAAGGACATGAAGTCCGAGAACCGCGAGATCATCGACGAGGCGGGACTGAAGCCACTTGACGAAGGCATCGCATACGCCCGAAAATACGGCCTCGTGACGATGATCTGCCTGCACCGCATTCCCGGCGAGTATTCCGTCAAGGTGCGCGACCCTGAGCCAGGCAACATCTACACGGATGACGACTGTCTGCGCGCGGCGGCGATGCACTGGTCGATGCTGGCGCGGCGGTACAGGGACATTCCTCGCGAGGAGCTGTTCTTCAACCTGATAAACGAACCGTCTTCGCAGGCCGGCACGATGGAGCAGTACGTTCGCGTGTGCCGCGTTCTTATAGATGCGATAAGAAAAGAAGACCCCCGACGATTTATTGTTGCGGACGGCTGGGCGGCAGGGCTCAAGCCCGTGCCGGGTCTTTACGGCATACCTGGCGTCGGACAGGCGACGCGGGGCTACTATCCATACTGGTTCTCGCACTTCGGAGTTAACACGCAGACGGAGATGTCCGGCGACGTCGCCACAGTCTGTCCGCCGATATGGCCGCCGACGAGGGAGCGGCCAAACGGAAGGCTTGGCGGCCCGAAGTGGGATGGCTGGCATGAGCCGTTTGTCCTCCATGATGCTCCGGCGGCAGATTATCGGCTATCGCTTGCGATGGTTTCTGGTCCGGTAAGAATCTCCATAATGGCGGGCGGCGCGGAAGTGGCGACGGTTTCTCTTGAGCCGAAGGAGAACGACCCGGAATGGACGGGGATTCAGAAAATCAAGGATTGGGCATTGCGCGGAACCCCATATAGATCGATAGAGTTTCGTCTTGATAAACCAGCCGATGCGCTGTCGATACAAGTCGTTGAAGGTGACTGGGCGATGCCGAGGACACTTGTGTCCGAGACGTCAGACGGACGCAGCGCCCGACTTGATTTCGGAGTTGACATGAAGGTCAAGAAGAATATTGCGTGGGAACGACGCTTTATGGGATGGAACGGGGCAGACTCGATGCCGCCTCTGGCGTGGCGACGAGACCGTGCGCAGCCGAACGACGGGCAGGGGTCTGCCCACTCTGCGTTTGCCGACGAGGGCATGAACGCCATCTTGGCGGGACCGCTTGGCGAATGGGAAGAAGCCCTGAAAAAGGGCGTTTGGTGCATGGTCGGCGAATTTGGTTGCGCCAATCATACGTCCCATGCCGATTCGCTCAGGTTTCTCGAATCGAACCTGAATCTTTTCGAGAAGTTTGGCATGGGCTGGTGCTGCTGGGGCTTCATCGGCTCGCGCTTTGGCATCCTCGATTCCCGTCGCGCCGATGTGGACTACGAAGACTGGAAAGGGACGAAGCTCGACCGCAGAATGCTGGAGGTCCTTCGGCGGCATGATGGCGTGGCAAAGGGAGGATTGTCGCGGGAGAAGGCCCTTTCGCGTGTGCCGGAGGTCATACTTGGGGCCGAGCCGGAGCTTGCGGAGTTTTCAAAAGTGGCGTGGTCCATGGTTTTCGATCATGTTACGAACTGCGAAGGGGCTGTGCAGTCGCCGTATATGGACGAAGCGTTTTCGCCACGCATGATATGGATATGGGACACATGCTTCATGGCGGCATTCTGCAGGTACGCGCCGGACGTCTTTCCCGGCGTGGAAAGTCTTATGAATTTCTACGCCCCAATGCTGGACGGAGAGCCGACGTCGCTCAAGGTTCATATACCCGACAATCCTCCGCTCTTCGCGTGGGCCGAGTTTCTCAACTACAGAATGACCGGGAACAGGCGCAGGCTTGACATGGTATTCTGCGAGAGGAAGTATCCGCAGCGCATGTTCGACCTATATGAGCGCATGAAGATCGGCGATAGGTTCCCGTGCCAGAGTTCTGTCTACCCAGTCCTCTGGGAGCGCCGCCCCCTTGGCTATCTTTGGACAGGCGGCAGGTCAGGCATGGACAACACGCCTCGCGGAGACTTCCCGCGTCAGGTGCTGGACAACGACGCCCGCTATTTTTCGATTTTGTGGATAGACGCCATCTCGCAGCAGGCGCTTTCATGCCGAATCATATACGAGGTGACGGGCGATGTGGCGTACAAAAGCCGATTTGACGAACTGGCTCAGATAATAAACGACCGTTACTGGGACGAGGAGGACGGCGCGTACTACGACATATCGTCGTCTGAGCCGCATGGATGCGTGAAAGTCCTGACGCCGGCTTCCTTCTGGCCGCTTCTTGCCGGAGTCGTGCCTAGAGAGAGAGCGGTTCGGCTTGTGGAACATCTGAAGGATGCTCGGCGGCTCGGTGGTGATGTTCCGTTTCCCTCCGTATCCCGCGACTCGCGGCACTTCAACCCCGGCGGCGAGTATTGGCGTGGCGGCATCTGGCTCCCGACGGCCTACATGTGTGTTAGGGCGTTGGCGGAGAACGGCTTCCCCGAACTTGCGGACGATCTTGCCGAGAAAGTCGTGCGGCATCAGTTCACCACATACCGGGAATATTCGCCGCACACGATCTGGGAGGCGTATTCCCCGACCGAGGCGAAGCCGGCGACATGCAAGGCGCTTCCCGGAGAGAAAAACGTCGTGCGGCCGGACTTCTGCGGATGGTCGGCGCTTGGTCCGATTTCAATGATGATTGAGAATGTCGTCGGCATCAATGCGGACGGCGTAAAGCGCGAAGTCGTTTGGCGGCTGAGGCGCAAAGACAGACATGGCGTAAGGCGTCTTCGCTTCGGCGACGTGGAGGCATCGCTTGTTTACGACGACGGATCAATCGAAATAGAGTCTTCCGGTCCGTTCACGCTGCGCGTTGGAGAAAGAGTCTTTCAAATTACTGACGGCAGGTCGGTTTTCTCGAAGAAGTAGGATTCGGCAAGGAGGCATGTTATGACTGGCTTCGCAATTCTTGCAGCGGTATTTACGGTTGAGACGGCTCTGATGAACGGAGTCAAGACGACCGAGACGGTCGATGTCGCGTCGGAGAACAACATCGTCAGGTTTGTATGGACGAAAGACAAAGTTCCATCGGACTTCAAGAGTGTCACCGTCACGCCCGATTTTGCCGTTGCGCGGAAGGGCGAGGATGGGTATTGGGTGTTGCCGGACAACACATACGGCACGTATCGCCTTGAAGACGGACACCTGTTCCAGAGCTGGAGTATCTTCATGCCGATGTTCGGCATGAAGACACCACGAGCAACCTACTGCGCGATTGTGACAGGTATGCCGTATTCGCTGGGCGTGTCCGTGCGCGCGGCGGATGGAATATACTCGCAGAGCGCGGTGTTTTTGGCGGAAAAAGATTTGGAGCTGTACGATGACATCCGCATTGACTATCATTTCCTGAAAGGGGATGATGCCGACTACTCTGGCATTGCGCGGTGCTACCGTAAATACCAGCTCGATCGCGGCGCGGCGGTTCCGCTTGCGGAGAAGGTCAAGTCGAACCCCACGCTTGCATACTCCGTCACGTACATCGAGGTGCGCATCCGACAGGCGTGGAGGCATGCGCCGAGTCCCGTCATGGAGCAGGTCACGCGCAACGAGCCGCCGGTCAAGGCGGTCGTCACGTTCGACCGCGTGAAGGACGTCGTGGATGAGTCGGTTCGCCAGGGCGTAGGGGGCGCGGAGTTCTGCCTTGTCGGGTGGAACAAGGGCGGGCACGACGGGGCCTATCCGCAGATATTTCCGGTAGAGCCGTCCCTCGGCGGGGAGGAGAAGCTGAAGGAAGCGGTCGCATACGCGCAGTCTAAGGGGTATCAGGTCGTCGGACACTCGTCCTTCCGCGACTGCTACATGATTGCCGACACGTGGGATTCGGAGTATGTCGTCGAAAAGAATCCGAACGGAACGCTCAAGCGCGGCGAAACGTCGTGGAGCGGAGGACGGCTCTATACGATGTGTCCGCAGCGGGCGTACGAACGGTTCTGCCCAAAGCAGTGCGCCGAGATGGCGACGCTCGGTTTCCGCGGCATGTTCTATGTCGATGTCACGACGTCGCGTCCGCTTTTCCCTTGCCCCGACGTGCGCCACCGCCTCAACAACGGACAGCGCGCCGAGTGGGAGAACAACATCATGCGCGAGCTCGGCGAGACGTTTGGCGGCGCGGCGTCGGAGGGCGCGTACGACTTCTGCTCGCGGACGTGCGAATCGGCGCTCACAGTGCAGTGGTGTAAGCCGTTCGATCCGCCGAAGAACGCGATGGTCGATGGCTACATCCCACTCTGGCAGCTCGTCTATCACGGGATCATCGTCTCGACGCCTTTCCGCACGATGATCAACTGTCCGGCGAATCCCGACAGGCGGTATGCGCTGAAGCTCGCGGAGTTCGGCGGCAGGCCGACATTCTACTGGCACAGCTGGTTCGTGACCGGCAGGCCGCCGAGCATGGGAACATGGGATCTCGAGGCGACCACGGACGAGAAGATGCGCCAGGGCGTCAGGTGGATGAAGGAAGGACATGACGAATACATGCGCCGCAACTCGCTCCAGTTGGCGTTCATGGACCGGCATGAGAAGATTGCCGACGGACTCTTTCGCATCACCTACTCGAACGGCACAAAGATGTACGTCAACTACAATGGTGCGCCAGTCGTCGTGGACGGCGTGTCGATCCAGAACATGGATTATGCCTTAAACTCCGATAAATAGAGTTTTCCGCAGGATTTCTAATGAGGGGACGAAAATGAGATTGTGGTGCGGAACAATACTGGTGGCTGTGTTGCAGTTCGCGTCGTTTGGCGCGGCGACCCTTTCGACGTCGAAAAGTCGTCATTGGCGCGATACGACCTGGGACGATCCGCATGTGACGGACATAGCCGACGTCGATACGTATCTCAGGCGGAAGTTCCGCCAGGACGTCACGGACAAGGCGACAGGCCTTGGGCAGAAGGCGCTTGGCGAACTGCTTTCCAAGCTTGTAGCCGAGTCGAAGGGGAATGGCGAATCGTGGTGGGTGACCAAGGCGAAGTGCTTTGCCGCGCAGGTGGAGCGTCAGTCGATTGACGTATCGCCCCTTGACTGGTTCCCGGCAATCGCCGTCTGGGACCGCTGGCATAGACCGATAACCGACGTAATCAACAAAAGGGCGAAGGAGGTCAATGCGGCGAAACTCCCAGATTGGGTGCGGTCGGAGTGGAATCGCGGCAACGCCGACGGCGACTGGAACATGTGGCAGGATTTCGATCACTCCGTCCCGGACTGGCGAGTGATACTGAAGCTCGGCTTCCCTGGCATGAAGGATCGTCTGGAGAAGTACGCTGTGAATGGCGACCCGTTCTACGAGGGGCTTAGGATCGCAATGGACGCAATGCTCAAGGGCATTGATCGTTTCATCGAGCAGGGGAGGAAGAATGATTCTACACGTTCTACATGCTCTACACGGCTAAAAAAGGAAATCGCCTGTCTGGAGCGCTTGCGCAACGGCCCGCCGCAGACCGCCTATGACATGATGATGTTCGTGTGGCTTTACTTCTTCTGGTCTGAGCACCTCGACGGCATACAATGCCGCTCGCTCACAGAACTGGACGTTTTCCTCACGCCCTACTACGATGCCGACATTGCTGCTGGCCGCACGACCGAGGATGAGTTCCGCGAACAGATAAAGCACTTTCTTTGGCAGTGGGGTTCTGTCGCCAACTATTGGAACCAACCCGTCGGATTCGGCGGTACGAATAAGGACGGCATAAGCGCGTTTAACCATGTGTCGAGGATTATTCTGGATGTCATGGACGAATGCGCGTTAACCACACCGAAGTTCTTGGTCAAAGTCGCGCCGAACACCCCGGATTGGGCGTGGGACAAGATGCTCGACATGGCGCGACGGCACCGCTCCATTGCGTTCATCGGAGAAGAGCCGGCCGCCAAGGCACTCAAGAAATGGTGTGGGGCGACCGACGAGGACTGCCGCACAATGGTAATGCGCGGCTGCTACGAGTTCGACCTTGCCGACAGCTGCAACCGCACGGGATGCGGTTACATGAACATCCTGAAGCCGATGGAGAGAATGCTGGCAGAGTGTAAAACTGGAAGCGGAGCGATCAGCTCTAAACTCTCAACATTCAACTCCTTTAAGGCTGAATATCTTTGCCGCCTCGCAGCCGCGACCTCGCGTTGCCGCGAAATTGCATACGAGTTCGAGAATGTGCTTGGAGACGTCAATCCCGGATGTTGCATGACGCTCTCGACGGAATATGCGCTCAAGACACGGCGCGATGCCTTCGCAAACGGATGTCCGCGCGGAAACAGCACGGCTATTCTTTCTGCTGGATTCGGCACGGCCGTCGATGCTCTTCTTGCGGTGAAGGAAATCGTCTACGAGAAGAGGGAGATGTCGCTTGCGGAACTTGGCAAGGCGATGTGCGAGAACTGGAAGGGTCATGAAACACTGCGCCTCCGCATGCTCCGCTCGAAGCGCAAGTGGGGCAACAACGACTCCGAGGCGAACGCGCTTGGAGCCGAGATTGCCGAGGCATATGCATCACAGCTGAACGGGAAGCCCAACTCGCGCGGCGGAGTGTTTCTCGCATCGGGGCATAGCGCGCGCCAGTATATTGAACTTGGCGAGAAGACAGGCGCAACTCCGGATGGACGGCTCGCGGGCGAGGAGATTTCCAAGAACATGTCGCCGACCATGGGCGCGGACACGGAAGGAGCGACGGCGCTTGTCGCGACACTTGCCGCCTCGAATGTGATGGAGTTTCCTGGAGACTATCCCCTTGACATGATGCTTCATCCATCTGTCTGCCACGGCGAGAAGGGGCTCAAGGCGATGCGCTCGCTTGTCGAGATATTCCACCGAAACGGCGGGAGTGTCATCCAGTTCACAGTCTTCAGCGCAGAGGAACTTAAGGACGCGCAGGCGCATCCCGAGAAATATGAAAACCTTCAGGTGCGCATCTGCGGATGGAATGTCCGCTGGAATGACCTCTGCAAGTCGGAGCAGGACGCCTACATCCGCCGCGCCGAAAACGTCATGAAGGGATGGTGAGGTGATTATGGCGAATGTTCACAAGGTGCAATTGGCACAATTATTCGCAAATCTAAAATGCCAGATTTTGGTAGCGGTGACGGTTCTTTCGTTTGCCGCTTCGGCTGAGAATCGGCAATCAGTTTTGCATGTAGAAAACGAGGACAAGGCTTACGGAGAACTTCATAGTAGCATTGTTGAGCGAATCCGGCTTTGGCCGAGACTTGCGCCGCACGAGACGGAGTCAAGCCCGGGGCGATTTGCATACGACAAGAAAAACGGGATGTGGCGACGATACGACGTTTCCCAGCCCGAGTTGGTGATACTGCGACCGACGGGTAAGCCGAGTGATACGATGGTGGTCGTAATGCCGGGCGGCGGTTATCAGTCGCAGCACATGGGGCACGTTTGCCGTGACGCTAA
>JAEEGL011533095.1_pt1 | contig 11457 bp, 11 predicted proteins | sample 9134231 | NCBI WGS metagenome assembly JAEEGL01 (sample SAMN16246548, study PRJNA631951) | gut metagenome | biome: gut microbiome; feature: rumen; material: fiber-attached | host: Bos | place: Iran: Karaj | collected 2018-10
TCGTGAAGAGGAAGAGGAAGTACGAAGACAAGTACATGAACTAAGACAAGCAGAATTACAAGAAAAACTTGAAGAAGATCAACTAATTAATGAAAAAAGTATTAGTATACGAAAATAATAAAAAACTCTTTGAGTTTTTTTTATTTTATATAATTATTTATTGTGATAATATAATAATATAGAATAGAGGAAGAACAATGATAAAGAAGTGTTTAAGAATATATAAAAAGAATGAAGAAATAATTAACTATCTAATTATTGGATTCTTAACAACTGTTATAAGTTTAATTGCATATTATATATGTGTTCATACTTTTTTAAATCCAGATAATGGATTTGAACTTCAAATAGCTAATATAATATCTTGGATAGTTGGAGTATCTTTTGCTTATATAACTAATAGAATAATTGTATTTAAAAGTAAAGAAAAAAATATATTAAAAGAATGTATTAGTTTTGTAGGCTCTAGAATAGTTACATTACTTCTAGATATGTTTATAATGTTCTTATTTGTTACGGTATTTAGAATAGATGATTTAATAGCAAAAATTATATCTCAGATAGTAGTTATAATAGGTAATTATATAATTAGTAAATTATTTGTGTTTAAAAAGAAAAAAGAACAATAAATTGTTCTTTTTTTAATATTCTTAATATACTTTTTTATAAAAATAATATATAATTTGTATTTGTATGGAGGTTAATATGAAGAATTTAGTAGTAGGACAATCAGGAGGACCAACATCCGTTATAAATGGTAGTTTAGCAGGTGTTTATTATGGTGCAAAAAAAGCTGGATTTAATAAAGTATATGGAATGCTTAATGGAATAGAAGGATTACTTGAAGATAGATTAGTAGATTTAGATGAATATTTTAAAGATAAGAATAATTTAGAATTATTAAAAAGAACTCCTTCAAGTTTTTTAGGTACTTGTAGATTTAAACTAGGTAGTATAAAAGATAATGAAAAGAATTATGAAAAGATATTTAAAATACTTGACAAACATTCAATTGATTCATTTATTTATATCGGTGGAAATGATTCAATGGATACAGTAGAATCTTTATCTGATTATGCTAAAGAAAAAAATAAAAAACAAAACTTTATAGGAGTTCCTAAAACAATAGATAATGATTTACCAATAACTGATCATTGTCCTGGATTTGGAAGTGCTTGTAAATATATAGCAACAACATTAAGAGAAATAATTCAAGATAATAATTGTTATGGAAATACTAAACCAACAGTATCAGTTGTTGAAATAATGGGACGTCATGCTGGATGGCTAACATCAGCTGCAGCACTTGCTAAAGATGAAACAGGTGCTGGGGTAGATGCTATTTACTTGCCTGAAATACCATTTGATATGAATACTTTTATTGAAGAAACTAAAGAATTATTAAAGAAAAAATCTAATATTTGTATTGCTGTATCAGAAGGTATTAAAAACGAAGATGGAGAATTTATTTGTGAAATAGGTGATTCTAATCTTCTTGTAGATTCATTTGGTCATAAAGAATTAGCAGGATGTGCTGAAACACTTTGTAAAATAATTAAAAAAGAGTTAGGAGTTAAAACAAGAGCAATTACTTTATCAACTCTTCAAAGAGCTGCAGCTCATTTAGCATCTAAAACAGATTTAGATGAAGCATACCATTGTGGATTAAAAGGAGCAGAACTAGCATTTAGTGGACAATCAGGTAAAATGGTAATAATGAATAGAGTATCTACAAATCCATATAAGATTAAATATGAAGTATTTGATGATATTCATAAAATAGCAAACATTGAAAAGAAAGTACCACTTGAATGGATAGATGTAGATAACAATTATGTAAAAGAAGAATTAATTGATTATTTAAAACCATTAATACAAGGAGAAGTAAAACAAATATATAAAGATGGTCTTCCACAACATATTAGTTTAAAATAGTGTAAAAAAGAGTCTAAGACTCTTTTTTTAATTATTTATATTTGTTATAATACAAGTATAGTAAAGGAGATTAATATATGATTGATTTTTTATCTGAAAATTACATATTAATTGTATTAATAATTGGATTTATATTATTGTTAAAAAATAGTTTACATGTTGAAAAAAGTAAAACTACCAGATTAAAAGAATTAATTTTAGCAGTTGCAATTGTTACTATTTTTAGTGCATTAGAAACTTATTTTGGAACTTGGGAGTCCTATAATATCTATAGAGTCTTTTGTTCATTTATATGTTATTCTATAAGACCATTAGTAGTAATAAATTTTATATCACTATTAACAGATAATAAAAACATTAAATATTTTAAACTTTTAACTATTATAAACTGTCTAATTTTTAGTACTTGTTTCTTTACTGATATAGCGTTTTCATTCAGTGAATCAAATTCTTTCCAAAGAGGTCCTTTAGGATATTCTACTCATATATTATGTTTGATTTATTTAGCATTACTTGTATATATAATTATAAGAAAACACAGTAGTCAAAATAGAATGAAAACAGTTATGGTTTCTTTTATAGCACTTGCTTGTACAATAGCAGCTATATTTGATTTTACTGGATATGAAATTAATTTATTTGATCATGTTATTCTAATATGTATATTAATTTATTATTTATATTTATATATGGAATACAACAAAATAGATGCTTTAACCGGAACATTTAATAGAAACTCTTTCTATAGTGATTTAGAAAAATATAAATCTAAGCTTACTTCAATAATATCTATAGATATGAATGATTTAAAACAAATAAATGATACTTATGGACATACTGGAGGAGATGAAGCTTTATTAACTGTTTCAGAAATATTATTAAGTATAGATAAAAGATATGTAAGAGTATATAGAACTGGAGGAGATGAATTTGTAATCCTTTGTTTCTATAACGATGATAAAAAAGTTGAAGAATATATTAAAAAAACAAAAGAGAAATTAAGTAAAACTAAATATACATGCTCTTTTGGATATTCACTTAATACTTTTTCAGATATCTTTGATACTTATAAAGAAGCAGATAGTAAAATGTATATAGAAAAAGAAAAATATCATGAAAAAAGAAAGAAAGAAACTAATAGATTTTAGTTTCTTTTTTGATATAATATTTTTGGAGGTAACTTATGAAAAAGAAAATATTAGTTTTAACATTTGTTCTTATGTTAAGTGTATTAATAGTAGGATGTGGAAAAGAAGAGAAAGAAGAGAATAAACCAAATATGGTAGGTGGATGGGAAATAGTTTTAACTGAAAAAGAAGTTGGACTTGAAGAAAATGAATTAAATATTTTTAATGATGCAAAGAGTAACTATAATAGTTTAGAACTTGATCCAGTAGCAATTCTTGGAACACAAGTAGTAGCAGGTACTAATTATATGTATTTAGCTAAAGGATATCAAAAAGGAGAAGAAGATAACGCAACTTATAAAGTTGTAATTGTCTATAAAGATTTAGAGGGAAAATCTACTATTACAAGAGTAAATGATTTTGATTTTACAAAATATGTAAATGAAAATATTGAAAGTAGTAATGAACAATTACTTGGAGGATGGTATACAGAAGCACCTGGTAAACTTTATATGTTAGATGATGAAGAAGTACAAGAATCTTGGGATAAAGCTACAGAAACAATTACAGGAATGGTATATAATCCAATTGCAGTAGTAGGAAAACAACTAGTATCAGGAACAAATTATGCAGTTCTTTGTTATGGAAGAGCAAGTACAAATGGAAACACTGATGGGGTATATTTATTAACACTTTATAAAGATTTAAAAGGTACTCAAGAAATAGTATCTCATGCTTATATTGATTTAGCAGATTTTAATAAATAAGAAACACATTGTTTCTTTTTTATTTGACAAAAAATGATATTAAATATAATATAAGAAACTAAGAAGGTGGGGATGTTTTGTGGAAAAAGATTTAATAAAACAAAAAGCTATTTATATACTTAATGAATTAGGTTCAGTAGTGGACTCTGATTATATGTATAATTATAGTGGTAACTATTTAATATGGTGTACTTATAATATTCAAGGGTTAACAATAAATTCTAATGAATTACCATATAAAGAAAAATCAAGTGATTCTAAACAATATATAAAAGATGTTTCTATTATTTTTGATGATAAATTTGTTTTTAATTCTGATACAAGTTATTATGAACCTGGATTTTGGGAAGAATTATTACAAGCATTATATGAAAAAGTACCAAAAATAATAGCAAATCAAGAAAAACAAGCAGAATTACTTAGAAGAGGAAATGAATTTTTTAATAAAGCACTTAAGGATATAAACTTAGATACTAAAATTGGAAACGATATAGAAATAAAGAATGAATTTAAAGATGCTATGGATTGGTTAGATCGAGATACGGCAAAAAGAAGTGTTTATTATAAAGATGAGTTAGTATTAGAAGCATATGGTTATGGAATAAATGCAAAAGAAGACTTATCTGTTGTACAATATGTTCCAGGAGAATGGGAAGAAAAGGTACTAGAGTATTCTAAAGATTTAGAAGAAAGAAGAAAAGAATCAGAAAAAAAATATAATGAAAAACGTTTACTATATATAAGAAATTTATAAAAAAGAATAAATAAGGAGAAAAATATGGAGAAAGAAACTAAATATTATAGAATTAATTATTCTAAAGGTGATGAGGACTTAATAGTAGAACTTGTGGACTATTTAGATCAAAAAAGAGAAGATATATTTAATTTCTTTGACAGTACTTTACAGAAAGAAAAAGTGACAATTAACATAATACCTACTAAAAAAGAGTATGATGAAATTGCAAAAAAGATAAGAGGAGTAGATGAAATACCTAAATGGTCAATAGGATTTGCTTATGATGATATAATTAACTATGTTTCTCTTCATGATTATAAAAATACTTCTCATGCTTTTACAGAAGATAAGTATTTAGAAAGATTAGATTATTATAAAAAAACAATTGTACATGAGTATGTTCATTTTGTAGCAGATCTATATCGTAAAAAGAACAATATAGGACATAGAATTAAATATTTAAATGAAGGAATAGCAACATATTTAAGTGGTCAAAAAGAAGATATGGAAATACCATTTAATTATAAATTAGAAGATATATTAGAAAAAAATAATAGTTATGATGCATGGTATTTATTGACTAAATATATAATAGAAGAATATGGAAAAGAATATTTCTTAGAATTATTTGGAAATAATGAAAAAACTTCAAAAGAAGTTTCTAAATTATTTAAAGAAGCAAAAGATTATTATGAAAAAAAATTAGAGATTTCTCTCTAATTTTTTATTTATTAATTTCTTTTTTTAGCTAAACTAATTCCGTTAATTCTTTCTCTTTCTTCTTTTATATCAAATTTTTCTCTTTTATAATGAACTAATACAGAATAGTTTTCTTTTATATATGGATATTCATCTTTATTTAATAAAACATCTTTTTGTTCTTCTAAAGGTATTAATACATATTTATCTTTATAATTCTTTTCTACTTTATAAGAAGTATATTCATAATCACAATATCTTCTATATCCAGTTAAATCACTATGATTTATATTAGTAGTCCAATCGTAATCTGTATAATAAGAAATAATATAATCAACTGTTTGATCTTTACCAGTACCATGTATAACTGGTATTCTTTGTTCTTCTTCATATTCGTATTGATATTCATAGTATCCGGTATTATTTCTTTGATCTTCTTTTATTTTTTCAATATTATCATCTATTTTTACTAAATGTTTTTTATTTAAGAAATCAAGTAGTTTTTCTTCTTCTACATCTAGACAAATATATTCATCTTGTCTTTCATATCCTCTTTGCATAAAACATTCTGCTTTCATATATTTAGTTAATCCATTAGGTTGAACGTATTTATGAGCATGACACTCTCTTATATCACAATCAACTTCAAAGAAAAAGTTTCTAATTACTTTAAATGTTTTATCTTTTAATTTTTCAAATAATCTAAAATTTATCATAAAACATCAACCCCCACATTTGTTCGTGTATTATATCATATTTTTAATATTTTTTCAAGTTGGTTATATAAGTTGCAAAAATATATTTTTTATGATATAATATACAGCCATTAAAGGGGTTATATATGGTTAGTGATGCAAGTTACAAAGAAAAATTAAGAACAGAAAAAATGTATAATGACTTATTAAAAAATGATTATAAAAAAGCCATTTCTTTTTTTGATGAACTTGATAAAGATATGCTTTCTAATAATATTAATTTATCAATTGAAGAAATGATTGATTTAATCAATAATAACGATCAATTACGTGAGTACATAATTATAGTATTTAATTATAATATTAAAGATATTTTATCAGGAGATTTTACTAAATTTAAAAATAATGAAATATTAACAGATTTATTATCAATATATTACATGATAACTAATTATAATTCCTATAGAGAAATAGATGATCTAAACCAAGAAATAGATAAATTAAGTCCTGAAATGAAAGAATATTATAAATATGTTAGAAGTATAAAAAAATTAGATCATAAAGTAGAATTAAATCTAATTAAAAGAATTAAACAAAATGATAAAGAAGCTAAAACAATTCTTATTGAATCATATTTGAGAGTAATATTTCCAATAGCATATTCTTTTTTAAATAGAACAGATAAATATACTTTTGAAGACTTAATACAAGAAGCAAGTATTGCACTTATTGGTGCAGCAGAACATTATGATTATAGTGAAGGAAATAGTTTCTATTATTATGCTAAAATATGTATACAATATAGATTAAACAAAATATGTAATGGTAATACAAAAACAAGATATATTTGTAAAAAAGAAGAAGTTCTTTCTAATTATAAAGTAGATTTTATTTTAAAGAATGGAAGAAAGCCTTCAATAAAAGAAATAAATGAATATATGTATTCTCCAAGTTATGATTTAGAAGAAGATATTGTAGACAAAGTATTTATTGAAGAATTAAAAAGTACAAATATACTTAATGAAAAATATAGAAGGGTATTATTTCTTAGATATGGTCTTGAAGACGGAAAAGTTTATACTTTAGATGAAGTAGGGGAAATACTTGGAATAACAAGACAAAGAGTTTATAAAATAGAACTTGATGCACTTGCAAGATTACGTTATTATTTAAAAGATAAAAAAATAGAAGAAGAAAGTTTACCAAAAGAAAAAGAAGTTAAAAAAAGAAAAAAAAGAGAAATTAAAAAGAGAGTAGTAATAAGAGCATTTGAGACTTTAAAGATAAGAGATTCTAAAAAAATAAAAAAAGAAAGTATACCAAAAGAAAAAGAAGTTAAAAAAAGAAAAAGAAAAGAAACTAATAATAGAATAGTAGTAAAAAGATCAGGAAATTTAAAGATAAATAATTCTAAAACAAAAGAAAAAGATATCTATACACTTATATTTGAAACTTTAGAAAAAGATGAAAATAAAAAATTACTTAAAATAATGTTTTATGAAGAGGCATTAATATTTGTATTAAAAAATGGATTAGTAAATAATAAAGAATATACTTGTGAAGAAATATCTAGAATTATTAATATGGATGCTTTAATAGTAGAAAAATATTATGAAAGTTCTTTAGAAAAATATGAAAAATCAAAAAACAAAACTCTAGAATTAGTATTTAGAAATTAATAATAATAAAAATGATAAAATAAAAATAATTCATGCTATAATGATAATATAGAGGTAGTTATGAAAGAAAGAATAATATATCGTGTAGATCCAGGAGAAACACTAGATGATTTAGTAAAAAAGATAAGAGCCCTTAGTCCTGGTGTGTATAAGTGTGAATTTAATAATACTATTTTTGAAGTAGATACAAGAAAGAGTTATAGCATATATGGAGCATATCATTATGCAAAAGAGGAAAAACTGAATTGGTATGAATGGGAAGATAAAGAAACTTTTAAACTATATAATAGTATTATCTCTCAATTAACAAATATTCTTAAGAATAATGAAGAAAAGAAAAAAGTTCCTGCAGATTTAATAATTGAATTATTGTATGTTATTGGAACACTATACACTCATTTCTTAGATCTTAAGGTTCCAAATGAATTGAAAGAAAATCTTTTAGAATTTCTATCTGAACAAGGATATCAAGAAGCTAGTAAAGAAGAAGAAATATATGAAGGATATAATGGAAGTTGGATGGAAACTCAACCAAAAATTCCTGATTTTGTTTTATCTCAAGGAAAAGATGTTGCTGAAAGATATGTAATAGGTAATTTTATTAGACAATTAAACAAAGGACGACTAAAAAAATCAATACTTACTGTTATTGAAGATAATAAAGACTTAATATTACCAGGGTATAAAGAAATACTTGAATATATAAAAGAAGCTATTGCAAAATGTAAAGAAAAAATAGAGCACAAAAAATTAATAATCCAAACTTCTCCAAGTATAAGATTAATATCTAATGGAGAAATAGATGGACGTAGAATTGTTGAACTAAGAGATTCAGATGATAACACTGTTGAACTTGATGAAAAAGGAAATTTTGTTGTAGCAAAACAAAGAAATTTAATTCCATAATATCAAATAATATAATTATTTAAGAAATAGTTTTACTATTTCTTTTTGATTATACTTGTAATTATTGCTATTTTTTCAATTATATGATATAATATGCAACTAATTAAAGGGGTGTTATTTATGCAAAAAGAAAATAGTATAATACAAGAAAATACATCATTAATTGTTGTAGATAATACAGCAGTAAAAGAGTATGTAACAATTGCTAGATCACAAAATATTAATGGTGAATCTATTCTTTCTTTAATAGAACAAGAACTATTAATATTAAGATTTGGTTTATATGGTGAGAAAGTGCATTCATACCATGAAATTGGTAAGATATATGGAGTATCACAAGAAAGAGTACGTCAACTTATAATGCATTCTATAAACAAAATACAAAAATATATTTTAATTAATTCTAAAAAAGAACAAGAACAAGAAAAAACTTTAAAAACTTTAGAAAATCCTAATAATATAAAACGATTATTTTAGTAAAAATGTGCTATTGAAAAAATAGCCATTTTTTTTTATAATTTAAATAGGTGATAATATGAATGATGATATAAAAAATATTGATGATTTATTAGAAAAAATTGATAATGTAAAACTAATAGATGAAAATGAACTTGATAATATGGATTTTTATGAATTATGTTATTATATGCAAAATCTAAATGTTATTGATTCTTTAGATGGTGATGATGTAGAAGAAGGTGATCTATAATGGATGGAGCTTTAGCATTAAATAATCCTTCAGTTATTTCTTCTGGAATGAGCAAAACAAAACAAACAAAAAAAGAAGTAATGAATAAAATTAAAAGTAAGCTTGAGAATGCAAAACTTGAACTTATTTATACTGAACTTGAAGAAGCAGGAATAGAATTTACTAGAAGTTATACTACAGTAGATGAATTAGCAGGTGATTTAAAAGGTAAATTAAGTGAAGTAGATTATAATAGATTACAATCAATAATAGATAAAGTAAGTAAATCACTAGATACATTAGTAGCAGAATTAGATAATAAATCTACTAATGCATTTACTAAATTAATGACAAGTGATTTATCAAAAGAAATTGCTAAAACTTTAGGAATTACTCTTGCTGGAAGAACACTTCTTCTTTTAGCACCTACTGTAGGTACAAAAGCTCTAGTAGGAGCAGGACTTGCAGGATATGGATTATATAGAATAATAAAAAATAGAAAAGAAATAATAAAAATAAATGTTTCAAATGAATTAAATAATATCTTAATGGATTTAGAAACTACTAAAGAAGATGGACATTATATTGAAACAAGATTTGATGAACAAGAACAAAAAGTAATTAGAGAATATTTAGCAAATAATAAGATTAAATTTGAAGATACGGGATATATTTCTTTAAGACAAACTATATATAATTTAGATGATAATGAGAAAAGAAGTTTATGTGAATTATTAAATAGTCAATTTGGAAAAGGAATAGAAATAGATAAAAGAATAGATTCAGCTAAAAAGAAACTAAATGTTGTAGCATCTAGTATTGCTACAGCAGGTTCTGGAGTAGCTTTAGGTGTACAAGCTGCAAATGCAGTTAATTCAATTGATGCTGGAGCAGCAGCTGGTGTATTAAATGGAACAGTTTTAGCTTCATGGATTCAAAGTGTTTCTGGGAAAAAATGGCTTGCTCAATTATCTGGTGGTTTAGGATTAATTGGTAGTGAAGTATTACAACATATTCCTGTAATTGGAGAAGTTGCAAATAAAGTATTTGCAGCTGAAAACTTAGCAGCATATGCAACAATTGGAGCAGCTGGAGGTCTTGCTGTAGGAGCAGGATTAGGAATTGCTTCAGTAATTAAGAAAATTCATTCTAATAAAATGAATAAAAAAGAAATGGAAGAATTCTTAAAATTAGATTTAGAAAAATATGGAGAATCAGATAAACCAGAATTACAAGAAATACAAAATAGAATTCATGAACCATTAAATCTTGCTGAAAGTGCTATTGTAGATATAGTAACTGGATATTTAAAAGATGAAGGAATAACTTATGAAGGAAATCCACAAACAGTTCAAGATTTAAGAGAAGCTGTTAATAAACTTCCTAAAGAAGAGAAGAAAAAAGCTACAGAAGTTATTAATAAAATATATTATTGTTTAGATAAAGATCCTGACTTTATTAAAGGACTTAAAAAAGCAGGTAAAATATCAATATGTTTATTTACAACAGGACTTGCAGCACTTTCTGTTTATGACATAATAAAAGGTGGATCATTCCTTCCTGAATTAAGTCAAAAATTATTCCCAAATAATAATATGTATACTCCTATAGTAGTTCCTCCTGTTGATCAACCATTTAATGTAAGTGATGCAGAGGAATTAGCTATGCAAAATCAAAGTCGTGATATAGTATTAGAATTTAATGATAGACAATACCATACTGTATATAATGGTAATTATCAAACTAATTATGGAAACATTTTTATGAAAAAAAATCCAAGTTTCAAAGGTGTATATAATGGAACTGCTGAAGTAAATGCAGGACTTACAAATAACTTTATTGAGAATTTTCTTAAATTATTGGGACTAAGTAAAACTCCAACTCAAGAAATAGTTCCTAATGTATCAGCTATTTGTGAAAGATTAGATCAATTATCACCAAAAGAGTTATATGCTTTCACAAGATATATTAATAGTTGTTCTGGTGGAGGACCAATGCTTGAAACACTTAAACAAGTATTAGGATATGAAACATATTTAAGTAAAGTATCTGGGTATATTACTGGACTTGAAAATCTTCAAAAAATGCATGAATTAATAGCAGATGTATCAAACAAAATAGTAACAGGAGCTATTCCATTTGCAACAGGATTAACAATGTTAGGAATTGCCCAAAAAGATAGTAATAAAGATATAGTAGATAATAATATAGAAGAAAGAATACAA
>JAEEGL013157721.1_pt1 | contig 11457 bp, 8 predicted proteins | sample 9134231 | NCBI WGS metagenome assembly JAEEGL01 (sample SAMN16246548, study PRJNA631951) | gut metagenome | biome: gut microbiome; feature: rumen; material: fiber-attached | host: Bos | place: Iran: Karaj | collected 2018-10
AGAAGGCCTTTGCTATATGCGGGGATTTGGCAGTGGCGTAGCTGGCACAGCAATCGTTGGTCAGTGCATTGGTACCAGAAGAAAAGAAGTGGCTAAAAGACGTGGCTGGATGGCAGTTGTTCTTGGAATGCTTATCATGGGAGCAAGTGCAATCCTCATGTGGTTGTTCGCACCTTTTATGATAGGAATCCTTACACCTGATGCAGAGATTAGAAGAATGGGCACTCAGATCCTTAGGATAGAAGCCTTTGCTGAGCCTCTTTACGGCGCATCGATTGTTGCTGCCGGAGTTTTCAGAGGAGCGGGAGAGACTCTTCTTTCAAGTGTCCTTAATCTTGTAAGCGTGTGGGCTGTCAGAATTCCTCTGGCATATTTTCTTGGTGCAAGATATGGATTAAAAGGCGCCTGGATAGCCATGTGCACTGAGCTTTGCGTAAGAGGAACACTGTTCCTTATTCGTCTTACCCTTTGGAATACAAAGAAAACTGATGCCACACACTAATTTGTGCGGCATCAGTTCAAATAGTAAACAAACATCTCAAAATCTGCTAAAATTCTGAGTATGAGTACACATACATCTTCCGAAAAATCGAATAAGAAAATGCATGGGCACAATTTTTTGCTGTTTACGACTGTGCTTTTTACCATAGCTACGCTGGTGGTAGGAGCACTTGTTTTTCGTTTTTATATGGAGGACTTCAGAAAATCCGGCGAAGTAACCGAGTATGACAAATACTATGTCATGATCACCGATAACTACAAGGCGGATTTTTGGCAGTCAGTATATAAAGGTGCCTTTGAAGCAGCAAAGGAGCAAGACACTTATATAGATCTTCTTGGTGAGAATCTTGATCGTCAGTACAGCTGCGAGGAGCTTATGAAAATAGCCATCGCGTCTAAAGTTGACGGGATTATCGTTTATGCCAATGAATCGGATGAGATGACTAACCTCATAAACGAAGCCACACAGGAGGGGATTCCGGTTGTAACCCTGTACGGAGATAATACCCACTCAGGAAGAATCAGCTTTGTGGGCGTAGGAAGTTATAACATCGGACGTGAGTACGGCAGACAGGTTTTCAACATCATCAAGGAAAAACGCCGCGAGGACTTCAAAGACTCTGAGAAAATGAAACAGAGAAAGAGCATGGAGGTAACCGTGCTCGTTAATACCGACGCTCAGGACAGCGGTCAGAACATCATCATTTCTGCGCTACAGGAAACTCTTAGCCAGGAAAATGCCACGAATTCCGAGTTCAACATCTCGGTTGTGCCTGTTGATAATAAAAATGCCTTCTCGGTTGAGGAATCCATCAGAGATATTTTCCTTAATGAAAAAATCCCTGACGTGATCATCTGCCTTAACGAACTGAACACTGTCTGTGCTTATCAGGCGGTAGTTGATTTTAATAAAGTTGGAGATGTCAGCATCCTTGGATATTATGACTCTGAATCAATCGTAAGTGCCATAGATAAGGGCATAGTTTATGCCACTATTTCAATTGATACGGCGCAAATGGGCCAGTACTGCGTGGAAGCCCTTAGTGACTACCATGAATTTGGTACCACCAGCCAGTATTTTACAGCGGATGTAACACTTATTAATGGCAGCAATGTGGCTGATTTCCTGAAAAAGGAGGAGATAGATGAATAGATTCTTTAACCTCCCTCTTCAGAAAAAAATCGTAGGCATCTACATGGGTGCCAATATACTAATTTTCATAGTTAATATTTTCCTGATTTTCGGAATCAATATCATGGCTCAGGAAATGGAGATGGTTTATCACGACAACAGACAGCTTAATGCCCTCTCTGAGGCTATAGCGGACGTTCAGGATTCCATGACCGGTTACCTTAGCTCCAAGACCACTGATTCCCTGGAAAACTACTATAACAGTGCGCAGAAATTCCAGAATCTGTCGGAAGCCATAGGCGTTCAGGTTACGGATGAGTCCTTTAGCCGCATGAGACGTAATATCAAGTACATGTCAGAGAATTACTTAAGTGAAGTATCTCTCACAATTGAAGCTAAGCGCGGACGAAATGTAGAAAAATACAGAAACCACTACGAGAAGTCAACTGAGCTTTATGACTACATAAATGCCTATATCTCAAGTCTTAATATTGAGCAGTTTGTCAGTAACTCAGAGCATTACACCGAGCTAGCCAGCGCATTCAGAACCTTCGAGCTGGTCAGCGTGGCTGTTCTTACTCTCGTTATGATAGGAAACATCATAAGCATCATAATCATCGTAGGCATGCTCATAAGGCCGCTTAAGGACCTCGCAGATTCTGCGGATGAAGTCGCAACAGGTAACTTTGATACAGACCTTCCCGAGCCCCTCTACCATGACGAGATCGGTATAGTTATCGGTGCCTTCAACAAGATGGTGGTCAGCATCAAGGAGTACATTGTACGACTCAGGGAAAGTATGGAAAAAGAGCGTGACCTCCAGGAAAAAGAGCTTATGATGGAGACACACCTTAAGGATGCTCAGCTAAAATATCTGCAGGCGCAGATCAATCCACACTTCCTTTTCAACACATTAAATGCAGGAGCTCAGCTTGCCATGATGGAGGGTGCGGACAAGACCTATGAGTATGTCCAGACTGTGGCTGACTTTTTCAGATACAATGTTAAAAATCAGGAGACGGAGGTTACCATAAAAGAGGAAGTAACCCTCGTTGATAACTACATCCAGATCCTTAACGTCCGTTTTTCAGGGGACATCAAATATGAAAAACAGGTGGATAAGCGCCTTCTTAAGACTGCGATGCCCTCTATGACACTGCAGCCTATTGTTGAAAATGCAGTAAATCACGGCATCAGAGAGATGGGTGATAAAGGTGTTATTAAGCTCAAGGTCTACAGAGAGGACAGCAATGTCTGCATCAGTATCGGCGATAACGGAAAAGGCATAAGCCAGGAGGATATCAACAAGATCCTTGGCGGAAGCTTTGCCCACAAAGAAGAGCAATATGAGCACAACGGAATCGGAATGGACAACGTTATCTCGCGGCTCAGACTGTTTTCGGAAAGACCGGATGTTGTGGACATAAAGAGCGAAGGCCCGGGAAAAGGGTGCGAAGTCATTATCAGACTGCCACTTCCTGCTGATGAGTGATCTTGATCAATACATCTGCCGGAGTATTGGGATATTCAAAACAGAATTATCTTTTAAGAAAAGAGGAGTAAGCCATGTATCGAATCATGCTTGCGGATGATGAAGGAATCGTAATTGATTCTCTGAAATTCATAATAGAGAAGGAATTTGGTGATACCTGCCAGGTGGAGTTTGCCAAAACAGGAAGAAGCGTAATAGAACTGGCAGAGCGCTTCAGGCCTGACATCGCTATCATGGATATTCACATGCCCGGCATAAATGGTATCGATGCCATGAAGGAGATAAAGCAGTTTTCAGCGAATACTGTTTTCATAGTAATGTCCGCCTATGACAAATTTGATTATGCAAAAGAAGCCATAAAGCTCGGGGTTCTCGAATATATCAATAAGCCTATGGATCGCATGAAGATCATAACAGTTATCAAAAAGGCCATGGTGCAGATCGACTCGGAGAGAGAAAAGCGCAGTAACGAGCTTCTTATTAAGGAAAAGCTTGAGACAGTAGAGCCCATAATAGAGAACGGACTTATCTACGACATCCTTTTAAAGGAACAGTTTGAAGAGGATGTCGACAGCTACAGAACAATCCTTGGAATTGAGGAAAATTATGGATATATGCTGGCTATCGTAAGCGGTGATACCCAGGAAGGAAATCACATGACCAACGCAGTCGGAAGCTCAGTTAAAATTTCCGGAAAATACCAGGAGATAAGAGAAGCCGTAAAGGAATTTTTTGACTGCAAGATCGGTAACGTAATGGCTAATAAGATCGCTGTCCTTATCCCCTATGAAAAGACAAAGATGGAGCTTGATGAGAGAAGTTCCCTCATCGAAAGGGCAAGAGACCTTGTAAGGTACTTAAGGAAAAAGACAGACGTAAACTTCCGCATAGGAATAGGCGGGGTTAAACCTTTAAGGGAGCTTGGCGATTCCTACAGAGATGCGCTTAATGCACTCATTGCCACAACAGGAGGAGTGGCCCATGCAGACGATCTGCCACTTAGTCCTGCCTACGAGGAGGATTATCCAAGCGACCTTGAAAAGCCATTGTTTGAGGCTGTTGGAAAGGGAGATGTGAACAGTGCACTCACAATAGCCGGTAAATATTCTGACTGGATGGTTAAGATGGCGGAAGAAGGCGACATCATGGCCATGAGACTTAAGGTGCTGGAGTTTTCGCTTTATGCAGAGCATATAATGTACAAAAGCGGAGGCCAGACCTACAGATATTCTTCAAGAAACAGCTATCTGCCTGAGATAATGGACCTTGATACGCCGGAAGCGCTACGAGAGTGGTTTTTGGCAAAAATCACCTCCGCCTGCCACGACATAGCCAACAGACGCGAGGAGAAATCCACGGATATCATCAAAACAGCCAAGCGCTACATCGAAGAGAAATACGCAAGCGACATATCACTTGATGACGTATCCAAGGTAGTCAACATCTCTCCCTACTATTTCAGTAAGATATTTAAGGAAGAGAGCGGCGTGAGCTTTATTGAATATCTCACCAACATACGCATGGATAAGGCAAAAGAGCTCCTTAAAAACTCAGACTACTCCATGAAGGAAATCTGCTCAATGTGCGGTTATACAGACCCCAACTACTTCAGCAGAAGCTTTAAGAAAAATGTGGGAGTCACACCTACAGAGTACAAAGAGAATCCAATAGCATAGAATCCTGTTTTTCTCAGAAAGACGGAAAACTATAAATTTGCGGATTCCTATCTTATATTAAAAAAATCCGGGACGGACTTAAACGATGAAGCATTTTTACAAAACATTACTAAAGAGATTTGCATCATGCCTTGTTATTGCCGCACTTGCAGCAAGCAGCTTATCAGGCTGCAGTCAGGAAAATAACAGTAGCAAGAACGAGAGCGAGACAGAAGAGAAAAAAATCCAGATCGGAATGTGCTTTGATTCCTTTGTAATCGAGAGATGGCAAAGGGACAGAGACGTCTTTGTGTCAATGGCAAAGGAGCTTGGAGCAGAGGTAAATATCCAGATTGCCGGCGGTGATGTGGATGAGCAAAAAAAGCAGATTGATTACTTCATTAAAAAGGGAATGGACGTAATCGTAATAGTTGCCATAGATTCAATTCATATGAAGGATGCGGTAAAAAAAGCACAGGACGCAGGTATCAAGGTCATAGCCTATGACAGAATGATCGCTGATGCAGGAACTGATCTGTATATATCCTTTGATAACGAGATGGTCGGCGAGCTCATGGGACAGGCTCTTGTGGATGCAGGTCTTACAGACAAAAAGGTGGTAATGATCTGCGGATCTCCCAATGATACCAATGTTCCCATGGTAGAAACAGGCTTTGAAGCAGTCATGGAGGAAGCAGGTAACGAAATCATCGATAAAACCTATGCAGATGGCTGGAAGGCAGAGCTTGCCGGTGATTATGTCTACAATAACATAAGTACCATAATCAGATGTGATGCCATAATGTGCGGCAATGATGATCTTGCAAGCCACACCCTCAGGGCACTTTCAGAGAAAAGACTTGCAGGCAGAAAGCTTGTAGTCGGACAGGATGCAGACCTTGAGGCCTGCCAGAGGATTGTAGAAGGAACGCAGCTGATGACAGTGTATAAACCTATCGAGAAGCTTGCCCAGACAGCAGCGGTTTGCGCAGTTAAACTGGCAAACGGAGAGGCGCTTGACGCGGAAAGTCTTGAGAGCGATGGAACAGAATTATCTACCATAAACGATGGAAGCAATACGATTCCATATTTGAAGATACAGCCTGTAAGCGTAACTGCAGACAATATCAATGATGTAATAATCAAGAGCGGATTCCATCTAAAAGAGGATGTTTACTTAAACGTTCCCGGGAAAATGCCTGAAAACTAAATAAATCCAGTGATCATGCGGCCTTTACCCATTTGGGCCAAACGTAAAAACGTTAAGCATAGCACATTTTTATAATAAATCGATTGTTTATAGCAAAAAAATGCTAGCACAATCGATTTTTTATTTCACTCCATGATAAAAATTTGAAGAATGTCGTAAATTATTCCTAATGCTTTTATGATAGATTGTTAACTGTAAGGAACGGAAAACAAATTCCGTAAAATTTTTCATAATTTCTCATAGGGAGGGAAACAAAATGAAGAGAAAACTTTTAGGTACTTTTCTTTCAGTTGCTATGGCAGCTTCAATGCTCGTAGGATGCGGCGGCGGAAGCTCAGCTCCGGCAACAACTGACACTGGCGCAGCTGAGGAGACAGCTACAGAAGCTCCTGCTGCAGAAGAGACAACTGAGGAAGCTGCTACAGAGGAGACAGCTACTGAAGAGACAGCTACAGAGGACACAGCTGCAGGCGGCGGCAAGGTTGGTGTAGCAATGCCCACTAAGGACCTTCAGAGATGGAACCAGGATGGTGCAAACATGGAGCAGCAGCTCAAGGATGCAGGTTATGAAGTAGATCTTCAGTATGCATCAAATGATATCGCTACTCAGGTTTCTCAGATTGAGAACATGATCAGCTCAGGCGCACAGGTTCTTGTAATCGCTTCTATCGATGGTGATTCACTTGGAACAGTTCTTGAGCAGGCTAAGGAAGCAGGCGTTTCTGTTATCGCTTATGACCGTCTTATCATGAACTCTGACGCTGTTAGCTACTATGCTACATTCGATAACTACATGGTTGGAACAAAGCAGGGTGAGTACATCAGAGATCAGCTTGATCTTGATAACACAGATGGCCCTTACAACCTTGAGATCTTCACAGGTGACCCCGGTGACAACAACGCTAGATTCTTCTACGGCGGTGCAATCGACGTTCTTAAGCCTTACATCGACGAGGGCAAGCTTGTAGTTAAGTCCGGACAGGTTGAGTTCGACGACGTTGCAACAGCTAACTGGGCAACAGAGACAGCACAGTCAAGAATGGATGCTATTATTTCTGCAAACTATGCTGACGGAACAAAGCTTGATGCAGTTCTTTGCTCAAACGACTCTACAGCACTCGGTGCTACAAACTCACTTGAAGCTAACTACACAGGTGATTGGCCGATCATCACAGGTCAGGACTGTGACGTAGCTAACGTTAAGAACATGATCGCAGGCAAGCAGTCAATGTCTATCTTCAAGGATACTCGTGATCTTGCAGCTAAGACAGTTGAGATGGTTGACGCTATCATGAAGGGCTCAGAAGCTCCTGTAAACGATACAGAGACATATGACAACGGCACAGGTGTTATTCCTTCATACCTTTGCGAGCCCGTATTCGCTGATGTAAATAACTACAAAGAGCTCCTTATCGACTCTGGTTATTACACAGAGGATCAGCTTCAGTAAGCTAATCTAAAACAAAATAATTATAGGGCGGGCCTATTATTAGACCCGCCCATTGCATGAAAAACTTTTAAACCAGTAAAAAATTAACCTATTGTGAAAAAAGGAGGGGTAATCTTGGCGAAGATATTATTGGAAATGAAAAATATCACCAAAACCTTCCCCGGTGTTAAAGCTCTGGATAACGTAAATCTTCAGGTGGAAGAGGGCGAGATTCATGCGCTTGTTGGTGAGAATGGCGCTGGTAAGTCCACACTGATGAACGTACTTAGCGGTATTTATCCGTACGGAACCTATGAAGGGGATATCAAATACGATTCTGAGGTTTGTAAGTTCAACGATATAAAGGACAGTGAAGCTAAGGGTATTGTTATCATACACCAGGAGCTTGCACTTATTCCTTACATGACAATCGCTGAAAATATGTTCCTTGGAAACGAACGGGGAACCAAATTTAAGATCAACTGGAACGAGACCAGTTCACTTGCTCGTAAATATCTGGATATTGTCGGACTTAAGGACAGTACACAGACACTGATTAAGGATATTGGTGTTGGTAAACAGCAGCTTGTTGAGATAGCAAAGGCACTTTCAAAGGATGCCAGACTGCTTATCCTTGACGAGCCTACTTCTTCGCTTAACGAAACAGATTCAAGAGCACTTCTTGACCTGCTTCTCAAGCTTAAGGCGGAGCGCAATCTTACTTCAATCATCATTTCTCATAAGCTTAATGAGATTTCTTATGTAGCTGATAAGATCACAGTCATCCGTGATGGTTCTACAATCGAAACTCTTACAAAGGGTGTAGATGACTTCTCAGAAGACAGAATCATTAAGGGCATGGTTGGACGTGAACTCTCAGATCGTTTCCCGAAGAGAGAGCATCACGTTGGCGAAGAGATCATGATGGAAGTAAAGGACTGGAACGTTTACCATCCTTTATATAATGAGAGAAAAATTGTTAATAACGTAAGCATCAAAGTTAAGAAAGGTGAAGTTCTTGGTATCTCAGGACTCATGGGTGCAGGTAGAACAGAGCTTGCAATGAGCGTATTCGGAAAGAGCTACGGTGAGAACATCTCCGGACAGGTATTCATCAAGGGACAGGAAGTTCATTTGAACAGCGTTCAGGATGCAATCAAGCACAAGCTTGCTTACGTTACTGAGGACAGAAAGGGTAACGGACTAATCCTTTCCAATCCTATCAAGATAAATACAACACTTGCTAATCTTGATGCAGTCAGCAGCCACAAGATCATCGATAAAGATAAAGAGTACAAAGTTGCTGTTGATTACAAAGAAAAGCTTAAGACCAAGGCACCCACAGTTGAGCAGAACGTTGGTAACCTCTCAGGTGGTAACCAGCAGAAGGTTCTTCTTGCAAAGTGGATGTTCGCAGATCCCGATATTCTCATACTTGATGAGCCTACAAGAGGTATCGACGTCGGCGCTAAATATGAGATCTACTGCATTATCAATCAGCTCGTAGCTGAAGGTAAATCAGTTATTATGATATCTTCAGAGCTTCCGGAAATTCTGGGAATGTGTGACAGAGTTTATGTCATGAACGAGGGTAGGATAGTTGGAGAGCTCGATGGCAAAGAAGCAACACAGGAAAAGATAATGACTAAGATTTTACAGTCATCCGGAAATAAGGAGGTAAACAATGGATAAGAACCAAGTACTTGGCTTTTTAAAGAAAAATACTATGATAATTGTTCTTCTCATAGTAGTAGCATTCTTCTCATGGAGAACAGGCGGAGCAATTCTTTTGCCTATGAACGTAAGTAACCTGATTTCACAGAACGCATACGTATTCGTACTTGCAACAGGTATGTTGCTGTGTATCTTAACCGGTGGTAACATCGATCTTTCAGTTGGATCAGTTGTCTGCTTTGTAGGTGCTGTAGGTGCAACACTTATGGTTAACCTCAACGTTCCGATCCCGCTTGCAATCATTTGCATGATCCTCATCGGTACAGCAATCGGTGCTTTCCAGGGATTCTGGATCGCATTTGTAAGAATTCCTCCTTTCATCGTAACACTGGCTGGAATGCTTGCATTCAGAGGTATCTCAAACGTAGTTCTTAACGGACTTACAGTTTCTATCAAGGATAAGACTTCATTTGTAAACCTGTTCGGTGGCGGTGCTGACTGCTATGTACATGACATCTTCGGAAACGGTGCACTTAACCTTACATGTCTCTTTGGCGGTATCCTTGCAACAGCAATTTACGTAATCCTCAGAGTATCAGGACGTGTTAAGAGAACAAAGAACAACTACGAGGTAGAGAACTTCGCTGGATTCCTTGCAAAGACAATCGCTATCTCAGCTGTAATCATTCTCTTTGCTTACAAGCTTGCACAGCACAAGGGTATTCCTACAGTTCTTATTTGGGTTATGATCGTAGTTCTTGTTTATGGCTACATCACAAACAACACAACAGTTGGACGTTACTTCTACGCAGTAGGTGGTAACGAGAAGGCTACAAAGCTTTCCGGTATCAACACAAACAAGGTTTACTTCCTTGCTTACACAAACATGGGATTCCTTGCAGCACTTGCAGGAATGATCACAATCGCAAGACTTACATCCGCTCAGCCTACATACGGTCAGAACTACGAGATGGATGCTATCGGTTCCTGCTTCATCGGTGGAGCATCTGCTTACGGCGGAATCGGTACAGTTCCCGGAGTTATTGTCGGTGCGGTACTCATGGGTGTTATCAACCTTGGTATGTCACTTATGGGTGTTGATGCCAACATGCAGAAGGTGGTAAAGGGTGTCGTTCTTCTTGCAGCCGTTATCTTCGACGTTGTATCTAAGCGCGGCGGTAAGCTGATGGTTAAGAACTGATAATAGAAATAATAAAAAGTTTGGAATAAAAAGAAGACCTTTGTCTGACGGTTATCGTTTGGGGGAACAAACTGTTTTATGAGGGGTGATTCAAGGTGCTGTACCAATAGGGTACAGCGCCTTTTTGTTTATTATATTTTTACTATTTCATATATTTATTTATGCTAAAATAATAATAGTCGTGGATGTTATTAATGATATCAGGGGGCATTTTAATGAATTCATCTAATTCTGCGTATGAAAAATACAAAATGATAGCCCAGTCTGTTACAAGTCCCTGTGCAATTTTATCCGTTGAGAAAAATGAGGATGGAACTGCAGGAGACATCAGACTTTTTGCGACAAATGACAAATTCAGCATGACAGGCGAGATGGTTGAGGGAGAGCTTTATACCAAATTCCTTCCAAGGGAGCCTAAGTTTGATGACATGTGCCTTAGAGCTGCTTTTGGCGGAGAGAAGATCCGCACCTATGTGGATTCTACCAAGACTCTGGGCGCCTGGTCTGATAATATCCTGCTTCCTCTTCAGCCGGATGAGGATGGGAAAACCGGATACTGCCAGTTTATCTATGACCTTACAAAGGAGATGGATGCGGGTAAGTTCTCAACCATATCTCCCACCGTTGCCGGATTTGTTATAAAAAGCTGCCTTGAGCTTAGAAGTGATAATGACTTCAAGGTAAATATCAATCAGGTTATTGAAGATATAAGAATTTTCACGGATGCCACCTTTGCCTGCGTTATATCCATGAACCGGGAAAAGCAAAAGAGCGAGCTTATCTGTCAGAGCATCGAAGAGACAGCTATGGCTGCAGGCCAGTCATTTTCCGGCGTCTCCTTCGATACAATAGATAAATGGGATGAGCTTATCGGTGAAAGCGACTGCTTCATTATGAGAGATAAGGCAGATATTGAGAACGTCGTTTTGAAGGTAACTTCTAAGTGGGCACAGCTTCTGAGAATGATGGGCGTTGAGAACCTGTGCCTGGTACCGTTGCAGCAGAGAAAAGTCACTGTGGGCTATATTCTGGTTACCAATTTTAATCTGGATAATCTCGTAACCATAAAGGAAACCCTGGAAATTCTTTCACTTTTCGTATCTTCGGAGATGGCCAACAACCAGTTCCTGGCACGCCTTGAGTGGCTGACCAGTGTGGATATG
>JAEEGL014650932.1_pt1 | contig 11457 bp, 7 predicted proteins | sample 9134231 | NCBI WGS metagenome assembly JAEEGL01 (sample SAMN16246548, study PRJNA631951) | gut metagenome | biome: gut microbiome; feature: rumen; material: fiber-attached | host: Bos | place: Iran: Karaj | collected 2018-10
GAAAATAATAATTGGATTTTATTAAAGATTATTCTTCCTTTACCTATGACTTGTATTGGAATTGTTAAATTAAGTGATAAAGAAATTTTATTATGTGGAGGCTATTCTTCCCAAAAAGGACAATTAAATTCAATTTATAAATTTGATGTTGATGATTTTTCTATTTTAGAATTAGATAAAAAATTAAGAAATCCTGGATATACTATTTATGATTGTTTTATTAATATGAATATTGTTCATCTTTTCTTTGGAGGAGATAATATCTTTGCACCTTCTTATCAAGAATTTGTTTTATAAATTTTTTTCCAATTTCTTTTTGTTTATTGATTTTCTTTTTTATATTATTTTTTTCGATGAAAAATATTATATTTATAAGTATAATTTTATTATTTATAATCAATGAACTTATTTAATGGGAATATAAAAAGGATAATTTTATTTATAATATGTATTTTAAAATTAATAATTTTAACTAATATTTTATAAATTATTTTAAATTTATTTTCAATTAATTAATAATAATAACAATTTATATTGCAATAAATAAATAAAATTTATATTAACATATAACTAAAATAACCTAATGAACTTTATTATTAGACTAAGTTTCAAAAGTAAAATCACTTTAATTGAGTGTACCCAAAAAAAAACATATCTTTTCAAAAAGTTGTTTAATTATATGTTATATTTTTACATTTACTTCTCAATTTTTTTATCTTCAATCTCTAAATTTTTTTCTTCTTTAAAATTTTTAAAAGTATTTATAAAAACATTCATATTAATATTAACATCATCATTAGATTTAATAATATTATTAATATTATTATTCATAGTACAATTATCATTATTGAAAATTTTAATTTCTTCAAATTTTTCTTTTTCTTTTTCATCTTCATTTTTCTTTAAAATAAGCCAATCATAATTATAATCTAATTGAATATTTTCTTTTTTAATGACATCATACAATAAATTTTTTAAAAAATCATAATTAGGTTTTTCTTCGAATTTTAAATTTCTAGGATAAGAAGTAAACTCTGAGAATTCAAAGGGTAAATTTTTACATAAATCATCGATTTTAATTTTCATTTTCACATCCATAATTTTTTGATATTTTTCTTTTTTACTTTTTCCTTTTTGACCTTGCCAAGGTAAAAAACCTTTTAAAAAATAAATTAAAACATAACTAATAGATTCAATATCATCTCTTCTACTTTGTTCAAATCCTTTATGAGTAAAAATAGAAGAATAACGAACAGTTCCAATTAAATTTTTACCTTCTTTAAAATTAATATGTTTATGAGTATTTTGATCAATATATCTTTTACTTAAACCCATATCAATAATATATAATAAATATTCTTTTTCTTTTTTTCCCATTAAAAAATTATCTGGTTTAATATCTCTATGTATAATACCATGATTATGCATAAATTCAATTCTATTTATCATTTGAATACCTAATATTAAAGTTGTTTTTAAAGAAAATTGCCTATTGCAGAAATTAAATAAATTTTCTAATGAAGGACCTAAAAGTTCTTCAATTAAGCAAGAATAATTTTCTAATTGATGGAAATAATATATTTTTGGTATTCCTATTCCTCCTTCAAGCTCTTTTAATATTCTTGTTTCATGATGTAATTGATTTTTAGTTTTTTTTTTCTCTAATTTTATTGCTACTTCTTCATAATTTTTCATATTTAGTCCTAAATATATTTCTCCAAATGCTCCATTTCCTAATTTTTTATTTAAATATATTAAATAGTGATTTCCAATTTTTATTGGAGTTTCTGATTCGACCATTTTTTTGATTATTTATATATTTTTTTTTCTTTTTTTTATGTTATATATCAGAAGGGAAATATGGAATTTTTATCATTTGATTTTTAAATTTCCTAATTTGGTTTTTTTAACTTCATTGAAGATAAAAATTACTTCCTTTTAATTCCTTTTTGTAAATTGTCTTTATAATGTTCTTTAAAAGGAAAAATAATATAAAGTTTGTATCAAATTACTTTTGAAAGAATATAGTTCAATTGTTTTTTTGAGCATTATTGCATTTTCTTTGGTATTCATATTTAAACATAAAGATGTAAGTAAAAGTTTTAAAAGTTAAAAATAAATATTGTTTTTAAAATATTCCATTGAATAAATAATTTGGATTCTAGAAAAAGAAGATATAATTAAAAATAATATAAATGATTATCAAATATTATTTATTGAAAAAAATGAAGATATTAACTTCAGAATATTATAAATTCTTTTTTATAAAATTTAATAAAAATAAATTTAAATATTTAACTTAGAGAAAAATTTAAATTTTTTAATTAGATTATTTATCTTAATTATGTTTGATAATTTAATCAATTTGTTTATTAAAATTTTTATTAATATTTTTTTTATTTAAAATTATATATCTTTTATATTATAAAATAAATACAAAAAAAGTTATTTTAATTAAATTAATAAATAAATGAATTTTAAATAAAAACTAAATTCAAATGAGTTAATTAAAAAATAAAAATTAATATAAAATTTTAATATTAAAAGAAATACACATACATTAATTGATTAAATAAATATATATATATTATTTTAATCACTAATGACTCCTTCTTCATATATATTATTTGTTTTAATTTTTTCAATAGTTTTTTGTAATTTCATTTTTCTTTTTTTATTTAAAAATTTTAGAGTATTTATTTGAGAAGACAAAAAAGAAAGTGATAAATCAAGTCTTTGTATTGAATTATTTTGTATAACATTACAATAATTCATTTTTGTAATTTGATTGTTTAACTCTTTTAAAAAATATTTGGCTTTTTCATAATTTGAATTTTTTGTATAAGCTTTATAATTTTTGTTTTCATCAAAACTCATTTGAGGCATTGAATGAAACATAGGATTATTCTGAATATATTTAATTTGATTTTTATCAAAATCATATTTTTTTTTTTTTATATTATCTAAATGTTTAGAATTAGAATTTGAAGAATTAACATCCAAATTTAATAATGATTTTGGAGTTTGAATATTTGAACAAAATTTAAAATTTTTTATATATTCTTTTGGATAAGATTTTAATTGAAATATTTCCTTATTTTCTGTCATTTATTATAATCTCTTTTATTATTTCTAATTATATATTAAACTAAAGATTATTTAATTTTTTATTATGGAATTTCCTCTTTTTATTCTGATAATTATATTTAAAACATGAAAATATTAATTTTAATCTTCAAAGATTTTATTTTTTGTATTATAAATATATTAAAGGACTATTTATAATTTTATTGATGTAAAGACCTATATTTTTTGGAACAAAACTCTTTTCATTTAAAATTAAATTTTAGGCCTTTTAGTATATTTTAATATAATTTCATAAATGAAATAAAAGTTATTTACCAATAATGTAATTTATTATAATATTAATTAAATAAAACAAATGATTTTTTTCTTTTTAGAATTAATTTTTTTTTTGGTGTAAGTCATTTTTTATTTTCAAATTTGTTTCAAAAATAATTTTAATTAAAAAAAATTAATAAATTTCATACTTTTTTTAGTATAGATTTTATTTTAAAAAATTACTTTCTATAATAAAATATAAAAATAATAAAAAAATTAAGTTAAGAGGAATATCTCATATTTAAAGTTATTTAATTCACTAAAATAATAACAAATCAGAAAAAATGAAAATACTTTTCATTTTTATTACGAGTAAAAATTGAAAAACTTAAAAAGAAAGATAAACAAAAAATTTTTAATTAAAAAAATTTAATATATTCAAAATACAAATTTAAATAATCGAATGATAGATTTTAATTATTTATGCTTTGTAAAGAATAATTCTTTTTTCTCAATCAAAAATAAATAAGAAAATGTTTCTAATTTTCTAAAATTAATTTTTTTATAAATGAAAATGATTCAAAATTTATGAATAAAAAAAATATCGTAGGAAAATTTTTTCAAAAAATTAAATTGTTTTATAACACTTATCCCATTTTTTAAATAAATAAATTATTTTTATTATTTTTTCCAACTAAATTAATTTTGAGTCTAAAAGGGAAAACTTTTATTTGAAAAAACATTGTTTTTTAAATAATATCAATTCAAAAGTTATTATTTTTTTAATGAACTTATATTAATGAATAAAATAAAGATTAATTATATTCTAATCTATATGCTTCTTTGGATCCAGACTTAAAATATATATAATATCTTTACACCTTTCTATCATTAAAATTTAATTACTAGCTATGAACATTATTAAATATAATTTTGCTCCCTTTGGATTTATTAATTTATTACACACTAATATTTTATAATGATATTACATTCTAAAATTATTTATGCTATACAGGCTAACTTTACTTTAAAAATTACACACTTAATTTATTTTATAATATACAGCCTGAAAGAATATAATTATTATACATTCTAAACAATATGATATAAAGTTTACATCCTTAAAAATATTAAAACTAATTACATTCTTTGATAAATATATTTTTATACATACTAAATTTAAAATATTTATTTAACACACTTAAATTATATTATATTCATCATTACAATCAAAACAAAAATCAATATTAAATTACCACCTATAATTTCAATAATTTTTTATTACATCCTATATTTATTAATATTTTCTTATTATCTAAATTGAATTGTATTATATATTTACTTCCTATAGAATGTATTAAAACTTTTTACTTTCTATTTAAAAAGTTATGTATAAAATTACTCTCTTTTTAAATTTATTAATCTAATTTACTTCCTATTATTAACTTTTATAAAATTTACTTCCTAATTTTTAGTTAAATTATTTTACTTGCTATTCTTATTATAATTTTTCTTAATTTCTTGAATAAATTATTTTATTTTCTTACTTTCTTAAAATTAATTTTTATAAAAATATTTACTTTCAAATATTTATCAAAATTTTCTTTACATACTATTTCAATTAAAATTTAAATTTACTTCCTAAAAATATTGAAGATATTATTTTACTTTCTAAAAAAATAATTTAATATTCTTATTATCTTCAATTAATCAATATAATTATCATACTTTCTATATTTATTATTATTTTTTAACCTCCTAGAATATAATTTTAAAAAGATTACTTCCTGAAATAAATACTTTTATTTACTTTCTATTATAATTAATTAATTATTTTTCTTTCTATATTGTTTATAATATAATTAAACTCTCTAAAAAAATTATTATATAATTAACCATCTTTATTTAATAATTATTATCTTACAATCTATAATTCATTATGAAATATTATTCTTTCATCCTAATTTTTTATTTAAAAATTTACATACTATATATTTTAATAATATTATCATACATACTTTAAAAAATTATATTTTTTTTACTTTCTTTTTTATTAATAATTTATTTTTTACATACTATAAATTAAAAAATAAATTTTAACAAACTAAAATATTTCAAAAAAATTATCTTAATTTCTATTAATCATTTATTTTATTATCTTTCTTCCTATTAATAGTTAATAATAATAAACTATTTATAAATAATTAATAAAATATCGTATCCACTATAAATTTTATAGAATTTATTACTCTCTATAGTAATTAATAATATTATTTAAAATCTCTAATTAATTATATTAAATACTGCCTATTAATATATATAAATATTTCTTTACAACGTATATTAATTAAAGATATTATCATATATACTATTGAAAAATAATAGAATATATAACTTCCTATTTTTAAATATAATATATACTATCTATCTTTTTTAAATAATTTTCTTATTTCTTATAATCTAAATTAAAATCTTTTTCTTATTTGCTTTTAATTTTTAAATATTATCTACTCTCTATAATTTTATTTTATTTTTTTCTTTGAATTTTTATAATTATCTAACTTCCTATATAAATTTATGAATATTTGATTTACATCCTTATTTTTAAAAATATTTTATCTAACTTCCTAAAAATTTAATTATTTTCTTAATTTCTAAAATTATAAAAAAATTGTTTTACAATCTGTTATATTATTAATAAATAAATTTACTTCCTAAAATAAATCTAAAATATTTTACATACAATATTATAAATAAATTTGTTTTTACTCCCTAAAATATATTAAAAAAATTTCTTATCACCTACAATTAAAAAGAAATTACAGCCTTTAATAAGTAAAAAAGTTAGGAATCATATACTGCCTAAAATATATTAATATTTCTTTTACCCACTAAAATTTAATAATTATATACTTTCTTAAATAAATAAAAACACATACATTCATTACTATTTAGATAAATCTATTACTGACTATTAAATAGAATTAATAATATACTTCCTATTTTTCATTAATAATATATATTACAGTCTTTTATATTTTAGTAAAAATTATTAAACTAACTAAAATATTAAATAATATCATTTAACTATCTGTTATTATTAATTATTTTATTCAGGCTATGGATCACAATCTATATTTACTTTCTTATTTTATTTTAATTTATATACTTCCTATATTTATCAATATATATTTTCACTTCCTAAAAATATGAAATATAATTTATACTCCCTATGTATTTAAAACAATTTTGACTTTCTTATTTTAAATATATAAATACCCACTAATTTTTAATCATTCTTTACAAACTATTATATTTTTTAAATTAATTTACTTCCTAAAATAATTGAATAAAATATATTACATACTAATTGAATAATTTATGAATTTTTTTTCAATACTTGCTTTTCTAAATTATAAATACTTACACACTATAATTACATAATTATAATTATTAAATTACCCTCTATAATTATAAAATTATATCAAACAGTCTATTATTATTTAATTATTTTTACACACTTAAATTATGATATTTATACTCTACTTTATAATAATTTATAAACCTTAATCCCCATTTATCAACAGGATTTTTAATTGTTTTTATTATTTTTTGTGATTTCTGGTTATTTTTTCTCATTTTTTTGTGATTAATTTTTATAAATTTATGATTTAAATGATTATTAATTTTAAGTAAAATGTCAAATAAAATAACTTAAAATAATTTTTTAATTATTTTTCATCAGAAATCAATATAACCTCCACATATTTGTATTTAAAAAAGATTATTATAATTTTTAATAATATTAAAATGGAGAAAAAATTAGAGAATAATTATAAATTGATAATAGAGGAATCAAATGAATATTTAAAAATTAAATTATATCAAAAAGACTTATTTAATATATATGAAAATAAGTATAATTTAAATGAATTGAAACAGTTTCAATTATTTAAATTTTATTCTTCCTTTAAAGAAATTATTGAATTTATATTTGCTTTATTAGATGAAAAAAAATATATAATAGATGAAAATAATAATAATGAATTAAATCTTATTTTATTATCTTCATTACCAAATATTAATAACATTTATTTTCAATTATTCAAAATAAAAAATAGTTCTGAAGAAGTAATTCAATTATTAATTGATAATTTTAATCAAATTAAAAAAGAAAATAGTGAAAATGAAATAAAAATAAAAGAAAAAAATGAAAAATCGATAAACGATGGTTTATTAAATTTAAATCAAAAAATTGAACATTTAGAAAATGAGATTAAAAATATAAAAGAAGAAAATAAAATAAATTTAAATAATGAAAAAGAAAAAAATATGATTTTAGAAAAAGAAAATAAAGAATTAAAACAAGATCTTCAAAATCTTAATAAAATAATAAAAATATTAGAATATGATAATAATATAAAAATTATATTAAAAAATAAAAAAGAGGATTTAAATAAAAATATTCAAATAATAAATTATAATGATAAAAATAAAAACGAAATAGAAGAATCATGTATAATATATTTTAATAATGAAAAAATAAATTTAACTTATAAATACATATTTAAAGAAGAAGGTGAATATTCTTTTAAATTTTTATTTGATAAATTACTATCAAATATAAATAAATTATTTTTTAATTGTTGTTCCTTATCATTTATAGATTTATCAAATTTTAATACTTTTAAAATTACAGAAATGAATGATATGTTTTATGATTGTTATAATTTAAAATATATAAATTTATACAATATTAATACATGTAATGTTATAAATATGAGTCATTTTTTTTTCAATTGTTCATCAATAATAAATTTAAATTTAGAAAATTTTAATACTGAAAAAGTGATTAATATGAGTAATATGTTTTATAATTGTTCTTCTTTAACTGAACTTAATTTATCCAATTTTAATACAAATTATGTAATTGATATGAGTAATATGTTTTTTGATTGTAGAAATTTAACTCATATAAATTTATCTAATTTTAAAACTAATAATGTTGAAAATATGAGTCAAATGTTCTATAATTGTTTCTCAATTAAAAATTTAAATTTATTTAATTTCATTATTGAAAAAGTTGAGAATATGAGTCAAATGTTTTTTCAATGTAAATCTTTAAAATCATTAAATTTATCTAATTTTATTTGAACAAATGTTCAAAAAATAGATAATATTTTTTTGAATTAAATAAAAAATATGAAAATATTTGTAATGATATTAAACTTTTAAATATAAAAATACATTGATTACTTTTAAATATAATTATTTAGAAAAATTATTAAATAAAATATAAAAAGAATATAATTTTCTATTTATTTATAGCAAATATAAAAAAATATGAATTGATTTTTAAAATAATTTAAATAAAAATTTTAAACAAAAGTATTTGTTATATTTATAAATAAAAGTGGTTCTCAATAAATAATGAAGAAATAATTAGGTTAACATAAAAAGAAAGTTCACTTAAAATATGGATTATTATAATTAATATTTTATTATGAAACTGATATTCTTAAAGAAAATTTGAATTATCAATTCTCATCATAAAAATATTTATGAAAAAATTGAGATAAATTTATTCTCTCCCAATTTCTTTCAAATTGAAAAATGAAAAAAATATAAAAGTAATATAAATGAATTAATAAAGACAAATCAAATGAAAGAATGGATAATAAAGAAGAAAAGAAAATAACAAAAAAAAAGAAAGAATTGATAATTTAGAAGAAAAGAATATAATAAATATAAAAGAAAGAATAGATAATATAGAAGAAAAAAACATAAAAAAAATAAATGTAAAAATAAAAAAATAGACAATTTACAAAAGTAAATTTATTTAACATTAAATAATTCAAAAACATAATTACCAATTCTTAACAGTACAATCATTTCCTTTAAAAAAATATTTTTAGTTTCAATTGATAAATCAATAATAATATATGATAATATTTTTACTGTTTTCAAAAAATGCAAAATACACATAATCAAACTATATTTTATGTTGATATTAAAAAAGAATAAAATGTTGTTACTGATAAAATAATAAAAATTTGTAACAAAAAGAATTAAATTTAAAAATAAGATTAATAATTTTAATTTTTCTGAGATATATAAACTAATGTGTAATTTAAAGGAAATTGAATTTCAAGTTCTATTAATAAAACTATTAAAATTTGGGAAGAAGATTATTGTGAATTGAAAAATATACAAATATTAAATCATAATGATAGTGTATGACAAAGAAATAAAAAAATTAATAGGAACAGAAGAAATTACATATATGGGGAATATAATAAAAATAAATAAAACAGAAGAAGAACCAAATATACTTTTATTAACAAATCAAAAATTATATAATTTAAAATCAAAAAAAAATGTAAAATCAAAAATTTCAATTTCAACAATAATAGGATTAACAAAGTCATCTCAAAGTGATGAATTTATTATTCATATAGAGAAAATGAAAATGATTTTCATTATAAAAGTGAAAATAAAAGAAAAATAATTTTAACAATGATATTTTATTCAATAAACTATAAAAAAAAATATTATCTTTTATCAATGAATCAAATTTATTGAATTATGTAACATTAAAAAATGAAAAGAAAAGAAATCTTGGTTTTAATAGACAAAATTTAAATAATTTAATAGATATAGATTTATTTTTACATGAAAACATTAAAAAAAAAAATCAAGGATAAAAATGGAAATTTTCTCAAGTAACAACAATAATGAAAGTAGTTAAAACAGAAATAATATACTTTGATCAAAATCCTTTTAAAGATTGTAATTTCATGGAAGTTATTATTTTATGAAAAGTTATAATAATTCAAATATTGAGGAATTTATGCATAAAATGATAAAATTTATGAATTATTTCTTAAGAATTCTTTTCCTTTTTTACCTAAAATTGATTTTTTTGTTGAAACTGAAGAAAAAGTTTATTTAGCTAATAATTTTTGTCCTGAATGTGAAGGAGGATATTTATTTAATCATTTAAATAAGAGAAAAATCTTTGATGAAGAAACTACTAAATTTTATTCTGCTCAAATTGCAATTTTAATTGATTATTTTCATAAAAATGATATTTCTTTTATGGGATTTTCACCTGAAAATTTTATTTTAGATTCTTTCGGTTATATAAAATATTTAAATGGAGAAATTGATTATAATTTAGCAGAAGAAAATAATATTCTTTTATTAAGAAAACCTCATGAATATAATAATGTAAAAGATGATTGGTATAATTTAGGTATTATTATTTATGAAATGTTATTTAATATCAAACCTTATTATAATTGTAATAATGTTTTGAAATTTCCTAATTTAATTACTGTTAGTGATAATGCTAAAAATCTTTTAACATTTTTATTAACTAAAAATGATAATTTGAGAATTAAAAATATTGAAGATTTGAAAAAAAGTGATTTTTTTATTAATGTAAATTTCGATGATATTTTAAATAAAAAAGTTACCCCAAATATAATTCCTGTTGAAATAAATCAAGGAAATAATTATATTAGTGATTTTTCAGAAGAACAAAAAGATAAAGAAAATTATAATATTAGTAATTTTGAAATGCCTGATGATGATTATTTTGATGAAGATGAGGAAAATAAAAATTAAATATAATTAAAATATTTAAATTTAATTTTTCCTTTTATTAAAAGCTTAATAAAAATATTGTATTTTTTGCTAGAAAAGATTTTAAAGTAATTGTTGAAAAATCATACATCTATTATTTAACTTCAAATCAATAATAAATCTATATTATTTTTTTATGAATAAAAAACTGATTTAAATTATTAATACTTTCTTATTTCTAAATCAAACTTTTTTTGAATTTGTTAAAATACAATTTCCTTATTTCATATAATCAGTTCAAGATTTTTTCTTCATTTTTTTATGGGTACTGGATTTAACCTATATTCATTAAATATTATTATATTCTAAATGTAGCAATTGTGGTAAAAAAGAAAATAAAAATTTTAATTTTTATTATTAATACTAAAAAAAAATAAAATTAAATTAAATCTTTGAGGATAATAAATTGGTGTGTGGGGATTGGGGATTGGGGATTGGGGATTGGGCCCAATCCCCAATCCCCAATCC
>JAEEGL014962687.1_pt1 | contig 11457 bp, 10 predicted proteins | sample 9134231 | NCBI WGS metagenome assembly JAEEGL01 (sample SAMN16246548, study PRJNA631951) | gut metagenome | biome: gut microbiome; feature: rumen; material: fiber-attached | host: Bos | place: Iran: Karaj | collected 2018-10
ATGATATCGGAAGGCAAAGTGCTTTACTTCCTCGACCTTGTGATGCCCGACAAGAGCGACAATCTCAAGATTCGCTACAACGACGATCAGATGCAGTGGGTCAAAAACAACGAAAGCAACATCTGGACCTATTTCATCCACAACAACCTGCTGTACGAGAAAGACTTCGCACGCTACCACAACTTTGTTGACGAGGCGCCCAAAACCAACGCTTTCAAAGACTCAGCGCCACGCACAACCGAATACATCGGCTGGCAAATTGTACGCAAATACATGGAAAACAGCAACTCCTCGCTGAAAGAACTCTTCGACAACACCAACTCCCAAGCAATACTGCAAGCGTCGAAATATAAACCGTGAATTGTGATTTGAGACCGGTGACCCGTTTATGCCGAAGGCTCTGAGCACCGCAGAATAAGTACAATAAAGCGAATAACATAAACCCTAAAACGTAAAACCTTTAAACATTTCAACTTATAAACTTATATGTCACACAAGAAAGAATGGTTTAAACCAAACAGCATATATGGTTATGTCATATTAAAGATATTAATTGCCTTGGTGGCGCTCACGGCCACACAGGTGGCTTACTATCTTTACAACAGAGCCCACTTCAGCATCGAGGGCTTCGGCGAATGGATGGGTATCGTATGGGGATTCCTGAGGTTTTCGATGGCAACGCTGACCCTTGTCTTGGCGCCATTCATCATCATCAACCTGATACCGACAAATCTGCGATGGAAGAGCTGGTATCGAGCCCTCAGCGGCCTCCTTTATATTGTGCCATCGCTGGTTGTGATTCTCGTCAACCATATCGACGTGGCCTATTTCCAGTTCACCTACCGCCGAATGAGTAGCGAGATGTTTGCCTACATGGGTGTTGGCGGCGACATGGGCAACCTGATACCCAAATTCCTTGTCGACTACTGGCCCGTAAGCGTCAGCGGCGTGGCTATCATAGCCCTCTTCCTAGCCTGCTCCAACCGCACAAAATTCCCGACCTTCAACGAATACTCCATCAACCGTCGCAACGACTATATAGGTCTGGGCATAGGACTGCTGTTCACCTTCTTCTTCATCCGTGGCGGTGTGCAGCGGCATTTCATCGAGCTCAACGATTCCGCCCACTACTGTCAACTGAAGAACGCCCCCATGATACTCAACTCGCCTTACAACATCGTCCGCACCCTTGGCGTTGACGACTTGAAATATGTCGACTATATGAGCGACGATGAGGCGACAGCGCTGTTCAACCCCATGTTCAAACCATTGGCGGGCGACTCCACAGCCTCTGCCATTAAATATGGCGATTTCAAGGCAGGAGCCGGACAGGTCTCCTACCTCGGCAACGACAGCACCATCCACTACCGCGGCAAAAATATCGTCATCATTATCCTCGAAAGTTTTTCTCAGGAGTATATGGGCTGCTACAACGACAGCCTTATGGAGAGTTTCACCCCGTTCCTCGACTCGCTAGCAAGTCAGAGCCTGCTGTTTCAAGGCCGCTCGAACGGCAAGAAATCCATCGAGTCAATACCGTCGGTCATGGCGTCGATGCCAACACTTATGGACAGGCCTGTGCTGATGTCCGACTTCAAGAACAACGATATAGTAGGTCTTCCAACAATACTTAAACGTCATGGCTACAACACCGCATTCTTCCATGGCGCCTACAACGGCTCTATGGGCTTCGACGCCTTTTGCAAGAAAATCGGTTTCGACGCCTATTATGGCCGCAACGAGTTCAACAACGAGGCTTTTTACGACGGCACCTGGGGAATCTTCGACGAGCACTTCCTGCAGTTTATGGCCAAACAGCTGACACGCACCCCCGAGCCATTCTTCGCAGGTGTCTTCACCATCTCGTCACACCACCCCTACACCATCCCCGACGAATACAAAGGCAGTTTCAAGAAAGGCATCCACCCGATATTGGAATGTGTGAACTACAGTGACATGGCGTTACGCAAATTTTTCAGTACAGCCTCTCAAATGCCTTGGTACAACAACACATTATTCATCATCATGGCCGACCACCCGGCTCAGGCCTTGTCGCCGCAGTTCAACGACTACGGCCCATGGTACCGCATACCTATGATTATTTTCGATCCCCAGCATCCAGTCGGAGCGCGCAGCGACCGCATCTTGCAGCAGAGCGATGTTATGCCCACACTCATCGACTATCTGGGTTACAACGACCCCTGCGTCTGCTTTGGCACGAGCGCGTTCCAGCAAGCCGAAGGATGGCAGATTGCCTATGGTTGTGGCTACCACCAGCTTGTGACCAACGACGGAGTAGCCTTGCTTGAGGAGACTCGCAGCCGCACCTACGAACAGGACGACAACGGAAAACTGCAGTTCCTCAAGGCCGTCCTGCAGCAGTACTGCCAGCGAATGATCGACAACAAGTTAAAATAGCCAACATATACGCCATGAAACGAAACCTGCTCTTCATAGTAAACCCCATATCGGGCATCGGACGTCAAAAGAAAATCGAGACCCTCCTCGAGCAAACCATCGACCGAGGTCTGTTTGACTATACAGTACGCTACACCGAGCGCATCCATCACGGAACCGATCTGGCGAAAGAGGCCGTGGAACAGGGCTGTTTCGACGCCATCGTCGCCGTTGGCGGAGATGGCAGCGTCAACGATGTTGTCTCTGGACTTGTGGGCAGCAATCTCGCCCTCGGCATTATTCCTTGCGGTAGCGGCAACGGACTGGCTCGCAACCTGAAAATTCCTTTAACTCCGACACATGCTATAGAGGCTATCAACCATTACAAAATTGCAGAAATAGACACCATCTATCTAAACGACAGGGTTGTCGCCAGCATCGCCGGAATTGGCTTCGACGCTCGAGTGGCACGCAGGATGAAACAGACCAAGGTGCGTGGCCTACAAGCATACGCCAAAATAATTCTTACCGACTATCCCACATACAAAGAGCATACTTATCGCCTCAATATTGACGGCAACGAGATAGAGCGCAAAGCATGGTTTATCAGCTTTGCCAACTCAAACCAGTTTGGTTACAACACCGCCATCGCGCCTTTGGCGCAACTAGACGACGGACTTATCGACGTATGTATTGTCGACCGCATTCCCCTGCTCCATTTGCCCATGACAGCGCCACTGCTCTACCTCAACCATTTCGAGCTGTCACAGCATGTGGAATACTTCAAGGCCCACGAGGTGACCGTTTACAACAACGAGGAGAAATGGGTCAACATCGACGGAGAGGGAGAGCGCATTGGCACGGAACTGCACTTCCGCAACGTACGCAAATCGCTTAAAGTACTTGTGCCGTAAGATTAATTGTATTTCGTCGTCACATCTTTGTGGCGACCGCCTTTATAGAAATGCTTCTTCCAATAGCTGTTCTCGAGCGAGCTAACCATTACACCATTGGAAGTGGAGGAGTGGACAAACAAATCATCCTTCAGGTAGATACCCACATGCGATACCTTGCCGTTTGAGTTTGTGAAGAACACCACATCACCCTCGCGCAGCTCGTTGCGACCAACCATTTTCGACATGTTTTTCTGAATATCAGCGGCGATACGATTCAGCGTTATGCCATACACTGTTTTATAGATGTTGTCCACAAAGCAGGAACAATCAACGCCACTGGTCGAACAGCCGCCATACTGATAAGGAGTGCCATACCATTTGTCGATGGCGGCGTACAACTTACGGTTGTCTTTGTCATTGAGTTCTATACCCGTCTTGCTGCTTGCATTTCCACCCGTGTTGCCATCGCTGCGACGGGCAATCTGAACAGGTTTTTCCTTCACATACTCGTCGGCATATAGCTGACCGACGATATACTCCTCGTCGCTCAGGTCGGTGTTCAAAAACTTCTTGATGGCTTTGCACGACACCATGCTTCCACACATGGCAATCACTGCAACCAACAGAATGGCATGCTTTACTGATTTCATGATGTATTTTGTATATTACTTACTTTTCTGTTTTGCGGTTTACAACAAAAACGTCCTCGTTTTCGCGCTTCATATAATAGTTCTCTCGACCGTAACGCTCAATAGAGTCGAGATTGTACAGCAAACGCTCGGCCTGCAGGCTGTCTTGGTAAATTCCGGTCCGCATGGTGTCGATGGTGTTGTTCAGCTCGGAGACCTCTTTTTTCAGTGACCTTATGACCAGCAGATTGTTCTCGTCAAGAAACAAAATGATAAGGAAAAAGGCAAAGCAGACAATAAAGTATTTGTTCTTGACAATCTTCCAAAATACAGTTTCTTTGAATTTCTTTTTCATGGATGAATGCTTGAAAGGTTCTAAAGGTTACGGAATAGCGTCACTTTACTCTAAGACGCTGGCCTACACGTATCACGTCGTTTTTCATGTTGTTCATCTGTTTGAGTTTCGCCACGGTGATGCCGTTTGACTTGGCTATAGCCGAAAGGTTGTCGCCTCGCTTCACGGTGTAGTATTTGGGCTGAGGCTCCACCTTGGGCTGAGGCTTGGCAACGCTGTCGCTACTTGGGGTTTCAACCTCTTCATTCACTGTCTTTATGTCGGACTCCGCAGTCTCTGTGTCGCTCTGTTTTACAGCCTGACCAGGCAAATGGATTTTCAGTCGGGTTCCCACTTTCAATGTGCTGTTGCGTCCCTTGCCGTTCCAGCGGCGCAAACTGTTGGCCGAGACTCCATATTTTTTCGCTATGGACGTGAATGTCTCGCCTTTCTTCACCTTGTGGTATATTATTGTGCCCGATGTCACAGGCACGACGGCATGCTTGCTTATCGTATCCTTCGACTCCTTGTAGATTGTGTCTTCGTATTTAAGGAAAATGGAAATCTTGTCGGAGGGAAGCGTTATGGCATAGAGACGCGACGAGGCGGGGACCACGTCGGTGCGGAATTGGGGGTTGAGTTGACGCAGCTGTTCGTGAGGGATGGCGGTGAACTTCTCAACCACTGCGAAATGGACATCATGCTTGAGATTGATGGTGTCGATACGCAACGGCAACTCGTAGCGTCCCGCCGTCATTCCATGCTCGTGGTAGTAGTTCATCACGTATGTGGCGCCTATATACTTGGGTATATATCCACGTGTCTCGCGGGGCAGGTATGGATAAATCTCCCAAAAAGTATGCTTGCCTCCAGAACGGGCAATAGCCTTGTTGACATTGCCGGGACCACAGTTGTAGGCCGCCATAGCCAACTGCCAGTCGCCGTACATATCATAGAGTCTACGCAAATAGCGCGCCGCCGCCACTGTCGACTTGTACGGATCGCGGCGCTCATCGACGACCGAGTTCACCTCCAAGTCGTAGAGTTTGCCTGTTGAGTACATGAACTGCCAAAGCCCGGCGGCGCCGGCGCGCGACGTAGCCTGCGGATTCATGGCCGACTCCACTATTGTGAGATATTTCAACTCCTCAGGCACATTGTAGCGGTCGAGGGTCTCTTCGAACATTGGGAAATAATACTCCGACAGCGACAGCATAGCGTCGAGACGGCGACTCATAATGCGTACATACACTTTGATATAAGCCCTCACCTCCGAATTGTAGGTCATAGGCACAACCATGTGGAGCTTTTGCAGCCTTTTGACAAAAACAGAATCGGGGATATTGTCAAACTCGGCGTAAGCCAGCGAAGCCTGGCGACTCTGATGGCGCTTGGCCGACTTGGCATACTGCTGCATATAGAAAAAATTGAGCAGACTGTCGTAGTTCGCCTCGTCAATAGCCATAAAAAAACTGGTATCCACGTCGTCAGAAGGCTGCTGGGCCCTACATGAAGGAACCATAGCCATGAAAAGAAAGAAAGCGGACAATCCAATAATAAATCGTGTGAAGCGAAAACGCATTTTGAGAAAAATTTAAAATATTAACTCAAAAAAAATAAAATTATTATGCAAAACCACCTCAACTAGACAAAACTATATGAATCCATATAAAAAAACAAAAAAAAATATCACTTTCTAAGACATTACAAATCAACAATAAAAGATATGTTATCAACACTTTTGGAGTATTATAAAAAACAGATTATTTTTTTTCATGTCATTTGATTCCAAAAAATTTCTTAATTTTGCAAAACTTAGAAAAAAGAATAATACATTTAATCATATGAGTACAAAGAAATTCACGTTAGTGATCAATCCTGGCGCAACATCAACCAAAGCCGCCATCTACGAAGGAGAAACCGAAGTTTTCACCGAGAACCTCAGCCACCCCATCGAGGAAATCCAGAAATTTAAAGAGGTAGCCGACCAGTTTGACTATCGCAAAGGTGCTATTCTGGACATGCTTAAACGCCACAACGTTGGCACTGACGAGATTGCCATCGTCATGGGCCGCGGCGGTCTGACCCGCCCCTGCGAGTCGGGCACCTATGAAGTCAACGACCTCATGAAACAGGAATGCCACGACGGCATCCAAGGCAAGCACGCCTGCAACCTCGGCGCCCTCATAGCCGACAGCATCTCGCGCGAGATTGGCCTTGCACACGCCTATATTTCCGACCCTGGCATCGTTGACGAGCGTCCCGAGTACGCAAAAATCAGCGGACATCCTGTCTTTGACCTCGATCCTAGCCGCGAAGGCGTTATCTGGCACTGCCTCAACCAGAAAATGACAGCCAAGCTCTATGCACGTGAACTTGGCAAGCACTACGAGGATCTCAACCTTATCATCGCACACATGGGCGGCGGCGTCAGTGTGGGTATCCACAACCACGGCCGTGTCGTTGAGGTTAACCGAGCCCTTTGCGGTCTTGGAGCCTTCTCCCCCACCCGTTGCGGCAGCATCAACGCCTCCAAGCTCATCGAGGTGGCATGCAGCGGCAAATACACCGAGGCCCAGCTTAAGAAGATGGTTACCGCCGAAGGCGGCTTCGTGGCCTACCTCGGCACCAACGACGCCTATGAGGTGGAGAAGAAAGCCCTCGCCGGCGACGAGAAATGCAAACTCCTGGTCGACGCTTTCTGCTATCAGGTAGCCATGGAGATAAGCCGTCTCGCAGCTGTAGTATGCGGCAAAGTCGACGCTATCCTTCTCACCGGCGGCATCGCTTACAGCAAGCCGTGGATGGCCGAAATCACAAAGCGCATCGAATGGATTGCCCCTGTCAAGATTTACAAAGGCGAGAACGAGATGCTTGCACTCGCTATGTGCGGCAAAGAGATTCTCGACGGTACAAAAGCCAAAATCTACAAATAATCAACATCCAATAATCAAATAGAAATGTTGAGCAGTACAGCCCCTATAGGCATGTCCTGCTCAACATTTTAACATGTAAAAACAATCAGATAAAATGAAAAAACACATTTTCACCGTTACAGCTGTTGTCTTCGCTCTGCAGTTCGCCTGCATAAGCCCAGCCATGGCCCAGTCGCCCGATGTCACCATCAAACGCGGCAAAGCTACCATGGACGAAGCCTACTACTACCAACTAAAACAGAAAGCTGACGCATACAACCAGCTGGAACAGGACAACGAGGCTATTCAAAAGAAACTGGACGAAGCCAACAAACAATTAAGACAAAACCAACCGACTCCGATTGTTAGCTTCAACGACTCGGCGTCATACGCCATCGGCAAGGATATAGCCACCTCCTGGCAACAACAGAACCTCGGAATCAATCTGCTCGTAGTGGCCCGCTCACTGACCGACATGGCGCAAGGGAAAAACAACTGGACCCGTTCCACCATGACCCCCATTCTGCAACGCTTCCAGCAGGAGTTTGAAAAACGTCAGAAAGAGAAACAAGACAAAATGATGGCCTCGATCGACAAGAACAAGGAAGACGGAGCCAAATTCCTTAAGGAGAACGCAAACAACAAATCGGTCTACACAACAAAAAGCGGACTGCAATACCGCAAAATAAGGGAAGGCAACGGCAAACACCCGACCATCAACAGCACAGTGAAAGTCCACTACACTGGCAAACTCATCGACGGCACTGTTTTCGACAGTAGTGTGGAACGTGGAGAGCCCATGGAATTCCCTGTGGGAGCGGTTATTCCCGGATGGACCGAGGGCCTGCAGCTCATGGATGAAGGATCGAAATACATACTCTACATTCCTTACAACCTGGGCTATGGCGAAAACCCTGTCGGCGACATACCGCCAGGATCGACACTGGTATTCGATGTTGAACTGCTCGAAGTAAAATAATCCATTGAACACCATCGGCAACAAATTCAGGCTGACAACCTTCGGAGAGTCGCACGGACAGGCGATCGGCGGTATCGTCGACGGCTGTCCGGCGGGTCTGGTGTTTGACTACAGTCTGGTGGAGGTTGAGATGCGGAGGCGCCATGCGGGAAATCAAGCCACGACACGCATAGAACCCGACGAGGTTGAGTTCCTCTCCGGGATATACGACGGTCGTACACTTGGCACCCCCATAGCGTTCGTTATCCGCAACCGTGATGTCCGAAGCGACGACTACGACGCAATGAAAAATCTGTTGCGTCCCGGACACGCCGACTACACCACCCTGTGCCGTTACGGCATACGCGACCCCCGTGGCGGCGGACGCGCGTCGGCTCGCGAGACCGCAAGCCGTGTTGTAGGCGGCGCGATAGCCAAGATGTTGTTGCGCGATATGGCACACAGGCAGCCATTTTCGCTGGAAAGCGAGATAAACATCTCCACGTCGGTGTCATGTGGCGAGGCCGGCAACGACGACAGCCGCGGAGGGACGATTACATGCACAATAGACGGTGTGCCTGCCGGCATTGGCGACCCCGTCTTTGGGAAACTCAATGCCCGTCTGGCTGCGGCAATGATGAGCATACCCTCTGCAATGGGGTTTGAAATCGGCAGCGGCTTCGCAGCCGCAGAGATGAAAGGCAGCGAATTCCGCGACCAATGGTGTACTGACGATGGCAGAGTCAAAACCACCACCAACCACTGCGGAGGCATACAGGGCGGCATAAGCAACGGAATGCCCATTATGTTCCGCATAGCGTTCCATCCCGTTGTGACAATACCGCAACCCACAAATTGCATTACACCAAACGGAGAAATCGAAACCATAACGCCCCTTGGCCGACACGACAGGTGTCACCTGCCGCGAACAGCCGTCATTGTCGAAGCGATGGCAGCAATGACGATAGCGGACTTCTTAATCAAATGAAAAAAAAATCAACAACCACTTACAATTGAAATCAACAAGACATTTCATTCTGGCGTTAACCGCCACACTTCTTGTCACCTGCGGAGGCGGTGACAAAAAAGGAGCTTTGTCATTCACCGTCGAGGGCACATTGGCCAATGCGACCAACAAGATGCTCTATCTCGAGGAGGTGACCCCCGACAACGGATCGCAGTTTGTGGACTCCATTCCATGTGACGCCGACGGCCACTTCAAATTCAAAGCGATAATGGACTACCAGACATTCTTCAACCTCCATGGCAGCCTGTACGACTATATTGTGCTACTACCCAACGACGGAGAGAAGATTTCCATAAAAGGCGACGCCAACGACCTTGGCAACAGCTACCTTGTCGACGGCTCACCCGAATCGCGACTGATGTGGCAGATTCAGAACTATATCAACGACGCCAACAAAACCATCGCCGACATAGCGCAACGCGACCGCTTCAACCGCGACAACCTGAGTGAGGCGGAATACGAGAAAGCCCACCACACCACCGACTCAATTTTTATTGCCGAGCACAAGACATCGTACATGATGTTCTATAACTTCATTGAGGACAACCGCGGCTCGCTAAGCACGCTCTACGCTGTCGACGCGCCATTCAACCACACCGGGCGGGTATTCTACTCCGAGCCCGACTTCGAGGTGTTTGAGGAGGTGCTCGACGGACTGATGGAGAAAAATCCCGACAATCCCCACACACAGTACTACAAAACCCGTGTGGAACGCGCACGCAGCGCACGCATGATTTCACAGCAGCAACAGCAGGCAGGTCAAGAGTTTATTGTAGAATAACGATTTTAAAGATGGAACGAAAAACCTTTTTTGTCACCGACGCGCATCTCGGCAGCGGTACCGACAGCCGACAAAGGGAGATGGACCTTGTGCGTTGGCTCGAGAGCATCGAGCCCGAGGCGGAAAGGGTTATCATGTTGGGCGACATCTTCGACTTTTGGTTCACCTACAAGCAGGCTGTTCCCCGAGGGTTTGTACGCCTTTTGGGCAAGATGGCTCAGATGGCCGACAACGGTGTCGAGTTTCATTTTTTCATCGGCAACCACGACATGTGGATGTTCGACTATCTTGAGAAAGAGATTGGTGTGGTGATGCACAACGACCCCTGCGACATGGTTATAGGAGGCAAACAATTCCTGATAGGACATGGCGACGGGCTGTGGAACGACGACAAAAAATACAATTTTCTTAAACGCATTTTCCGCAGTCGTTTCAATCAATGGCTTTTTGCCGGCATTCACCCCAACATAGGATTCCCCCTTGCCCACCGCTGGTCGGACAGCAGCCGCAAGAGTCATAGTCTTAAGGATTATGGATATCTTGGCGATGAACGCGAGGGTATCTACCTATATTGCAAGCGAATGCAAGAGCGCCGGATTGATGCTGGAGTACAGCCCTACGACTTTTTCCTTTTCGGCCACCGCCACACACCTATCTGCCGTCCGTTGGACGACGCGCTATACGTCAATGTAGGCAACTGGATTGAGCATCGTGACTACGCCATCTTCGACGGAGAGACAGTCACCCTAACCACATTCCCCAAAAACTAATCCTATAAAACGTTTGCCGTTTATAATCTGGTATGCGAAAACTTTTTTCGCATATTTCGCGGCGTTCGAATATATTTCGCGATTTTGGATAAAATCAACGGAGCCAACCACGGGGATTCTGGCTCTCACGGCCTTTCCACAGCTGGAAGCTGAACTCGCCATGCCCGTCGCCGTCGGACGCCACCGTGCCGATTGTGGAGCGAGTGGAGACGCTCTGTCCGTTCTTGACACTCAAGGTGGCGAGGTTGGCATAGACAGTCATGTAGTCGCCATGACGGATGATGACGCCATGCGTTCCGTTGGGGCAGACAAACACACTGGTGACCTTGCCTTTGAACACCGCATAGACGTTAGTCCCCTGAACTGTGAGAAGGTCGATGCCGTGGTTCATGTTCTGACCGCCGCTTTCATGAGTGTATATGCCATAGTTGCGCACTATGGAGGTATACGCCACAGGCCATGCCAACTTGCCCTTGTTCGAGGCAAAGTCGTTGGATAGTGCCGCCTCCTCGGCGATGGTCTTGTCTGTGACTGTTGTTTCAGCGGGTTTAGATGTCGTCGTATTGGAGCCCGACGATTTGGCGGTGGTGGATTTGGTTGACTTGGCGGCGGCCTTGGCGGCGGCGGCCTTGGCGGCTGCGGCCTTGCGGACCTCCTCGTCAATTAGGCGTTGTATCTGCTGCTGCAATTTACGTTTCTGCGCCTCTTTCTTGCTCAACTGCTGCGATATCTGTTTCTCGTCGGCTTTCG
>JAEEGL015608520.1_pt1 | contig 11457 bp, 5 predicted proteins | sample 9134231 | NCBI WGS metagenome assembly JAEEGL01 (sample SAMN16246548, study PRJNA631951) | gut metagenome | biome: gut microbiome; feature: rumen; material: fiber-attached | host: Bos | place: Iran: Karaj | collected 2018-10
ATCCCCAATCCCCAATCCCCAATCCCCAATCCCCAATCCCCAATCTATTATATTTAGTGAAAATTTTTCTTGTATTTTAGATGATTAAAATAATTATTTTAAAAAATAAAAAAAAATAAAATTTAGTGAATTGAAAATCAATTTTAAATTATAATATTTTTCATTATCTAAAGTTAAATTATTTAAGTAATTTTTTTTTTGAGAAAGTAAATATAATATATATTTCATTTAATATAAAAAAACTCTAAATATAGAATTCTCTCTTATTTTAATGAAAAAAATTTTAAATTATAAAAAAGTTATAAAACTTATAATTGGCTTTGAAGAATAATTTTATTCTTATAATTTTTAGATTCTATATATAATTCATATCAAGAAGTTAAAGAAAAACATTTAATATAAAAAGAATATTATGAAATTCTTATATAAACATATCTTTACAATTTTTTTACATGAATATAAAGCAAAAAATAAAAAATCAATTTAATTTTCAAAAAGAATTAAAAAATTAACTTAATTTTAATTAGAATATCTGGAAAAAATTAAATAAAATAAATAAATCAAAATTTCATAAAGCAATTTTTCCTTTGATTCTGAAAAATAAAGTAAATTAAAATTGAAAATTAGATTCACTATTCTCCTTTAAAATATCTATTAAAAAAAAATAATTTTATTAATGAATATGTGTGTATAATATTTTATTTTTATATTATTATTTTTGAAAAATAAAAAATGGATTTAGATAAACCAAAATCATTATTAACAAATACAAATGTAAATACAAAAATAAAAACAAAACAAACATCAAATGTTTCAACCAATATAGAAAATAATATTCCAGAAAATATAAATTTATCATATAGTATGTTTAAAGATGAAAAAAATTTAAAAAATAAAATATATGAAACTCCAAAATTAAAAAGAAGTCAAAGTCATAAGAGACATCATTTTAAAGTAGATATAAAAAAAATAATAAATGAAGAACAAAATGAAGATGATTCAGAAATAAAAAATATTTTAAATTTAAATATAATTCCAGATAGAATATTAAATGATGTTTCACCAAAAACACAATTATTAATAATCAATTTATTTTCAGATAAATATTATACTTGGGAACTAGATGATAATTTAAATTTAAATGATTCAAAAGAAGAAGAAAATAAAATTGAAAAATTAGAAATAAATAACAATAATGAAAGTAATGAAAGTAGTTTTATTGAAGATTTAGAAAATATTTTTCCTCATAAAATTATGGATAGTAAAAAGAAAAAAATAAAAAAAGCAAATACTATTTTTCATAATAGTATTAGTAATTCTAATTCAGATGAAATTATTTATCATTGTTTTAATACAATGAATAGTAATAGTTCGAGTAAAGAAAAAATAAAATATATTCCTACAATTTTAGGAAGAATTCTTAAAGAAGAAGAAGCTTTGAATAAAGAAAATAATGATAATATTAATTATAATAATAATAATAATTAAAAAAAGAATTTTTTAAATTATTTGTTAAATAGGATTATTTATACTTATCCATTTATAATACGATATAATTAAATATACTTATGAAAAATAATTTATTGTTAGGAATAAGTTTAATTAATTAATATTATACTCAATAAAAAAACTTATAATCATTAGAAATTAATGAAAAAAATAAATTAGAATTATAAGAAATAATATTCGTGTATATAACATAGTAGATTCATTTATATAATTTTTTAATTGATTATATGAATTTTCCTCAAATCAATTAAAAATATATTTTATGAAATAAAAAATAATAAAAAATTTATAAATCAAAATCTATTTATATTAAAGTAAAAGTATAATATTTGAATAACAAGAATAAATAGAATGTTATTCATTGTTAAAGGTAAAATATTTTAAAAACAAATTTTTAATATTTGTTAAAGATATTTCATAAAAATAAAATATATCTTTATTAAATAATATAAGAAAAAACAATAATAAAAGCATGATTCTACTTAAATTGTATAAATCAATAATTTATTCAATAAGTATAAATTCAATAATTTAAAAATATTATTATTGTTAATTAATAAAAAATGTGATTTTATCAATAAAAAATACAATTTAAATTAATAATATACTTTAAAAAATATATATTAATAATTATTCCTTAAAATATATATTAAAATAAAGAATAATATTGATATATGGGAAAAATATAAGAAAATAGAGAAAATTGGATTTAAAAATTATATCAATATATATAAAGTGAAGAATAAAAAGACAGGAGATTATTATGCATATTTAAAGAAATAGATAATAATTTAACTTCATTTAATAAAATTAAAAAAGATATTAAAGATTTATATCTAAAAATGAAATTAATTAATGAAAATAAATTAATATACGAAAATGATATTGATAATAATTATAAAGAATATTATATTAAATATTTAGAAAATATAAATAGAATAATAGAAAAAAATAAAATGAAATTAATTGATTTATCTCCTCCTAATCCAATTATTTGTATTTATGATATTAAAAATTATGATATTAACAATATAAATATTTAGAAAAATAAATTTAAGGGGTAAAGATGATTATTTAAATAATAGATATTAAATTGTTGTGGAAAATAAATGAAAGATAATTGTGAATTATTTTTAAATTAAAATAAAATATTTTTTTGTGAAAAATATCAATTTCCAAAGGAAGGATAATATATAATTAAAATTATATTTCACATACCTTTAATAAATATAAATGGTATATTTAGGGATTGAATAACATTATTATCAATTGATTTATCTAATTTTAATACTAATAATGTAAATAATATGAGTAGTATGTTCTAAGAATGTTCTTCTTTAACTTCTTTAAATTTATCTAATTTTAAGACAAATAATGTAAATAATATGAGTTATATGTTCTTAGGTTTGAAAAAAGATTGTAAAATAGTTTGTAATGATAAAAATTAAAAAATTAAGATAATAAATATTTTAAAAATTAAATTTAAATGAAAAATAATATTTTTGGGGATGGTTAATAACCCCAAAAAAAATATAAAAACCTTTTAAAATAAAAACAGATAAAAAAAAAACAAAAAAATTAATAATAAAATAAAAAAAATGTCAAACTTCCAAAAAATAATATTAATAACAATACTTTCATTATCAATATCAAAATTATTAAAAACAAAAACAACATGTGTAGCACGTAACGGAGATTGTGATTTAACATCATATTGTTGTGGATCATTAGTATGTAAAGATTATAGATGTGTATTAAAAGGAACAAAAGAAAATCAAGTACCATGGGCACCAAAAGGAGAAAAATGTGATTATAGCCATCATTGTAAAAAAGGTTTATATTGTCAAAGTCATAGATGTGATAAAAAAGTAGGGGATGATTCTTCTATTTCTGATGTTCAAGCTGCTACTCAAAGTAAAAAAGGATCTTTAAGTTTAATTGAGAAATTAACTGCTGCTAGACTATATGAAGATATTCTTAAAAAAACTAAAACTGTTCGAAATCTTGTTGCTTCTGATTAATTATTTTTTTAAACATTTTAAAATAAATTTGAAATTTGACATTAACAATAAATTATTACGTTTTTTATATTTTTTATTTTATTTTTTATTTTGAGTTTTAGATTTTTTTGTTTTTTTATTTATTTTAGAAAGGTTATTATTATATTATTTTGAAATGTTATTTTATATTAATATAAAATTTAAATGGATGATTATAATCAAAATCAGGATTTAAATTATGAAAATGAACAAGAAACATTTAATGACAATCAAGATGAAGAAGATGATAATTATCTTCAAGAATTACATTTAAAATTAGCAGAAATGAAAAAAGAAAGGAAAGAAGCTCAAAAAAATGCTCAAATATTAGATAATAGGATAAATATGTTAAAAAATGAAGAAGAAAAAAGATGGAAAAATATTGAAAATAAAAAGAAGAAAATGAATGAAAAATATATTTACTTGAAAAATGTTGCAGATAATATGAAACAATTAGAAAATGCCAAAGCAAAAAAAGAAAAAGAAATAGAAGAAAAAAAGCAAAATAATCAAAAGTTAAAAAATGAAATTAAAAATGGAATAGAACAAAAAAAAATTGAAAAACAAAAGCAAATAACTGAAGATGCTAAATTACTTAAACTTCAAAGACAATATAATGAACAATTAATTGAGTTTTTAAATAATGAAAAAATATCAAATAATAAATCAAAATGTGCTATTATTAAATCTCAACATTCAATTGAAAAAGAAAAGAAAAGACTTTTAGAAAGAGAAAGAAAAGCAAAATTAAAAGAAAAATTAGAAAAACAATTATTAGAAGAATATAGATTAAAAGAAGAAGCAGATCAAAAAAAAAATAAAGCTGAAAAAGAAGAAACTGAAGTTTTAAAAAGATTACAAAATACTACTCAAATACATAAAGATATTTCTGATGAATTAGAAAGAATGAATTTAGATAGTGTTATGAAAGGAGAATATAATAATATTAATAATTCATAATTTAATTCTTTTTAGAAATTTATTTTCGTATAATTTTTTTTTTAAAAGATTTTTAATTTAAAAATTTTCTATTAAATGAAAATAAATTATTTATATAATTTTAATATTTAAATGATATTGAAATATATTCAAACTCTCAATTGTTAAAATAAGAAAATTATTTCTTAGAAAAAGAAGATTTTTATTTTTACATATATTATTCATGAAGATTTAATATTTTTAAATATAGAATTTTATTAATTTTTTTTTTCTATAAAATTTATATTTTTATATTAATAACAAGTCGCATCTTCTCTTAATTCAATTTCATTGTTTTTTGAAGACTCGAATAGTTAAGTGAAATTCTTTTCTTTCTTTTATTTTTTTAGTTGAAAATCATATTTTTTATTATATTATTTAATAATAATTCATACTTTTATAATTTATCTTTTTTATATAATATTAAAGATAAAAATATAGAATAAAATAAAACTTAATGAAGAAATTTATAATTTTTTTATTTTTGTTCAAAATTCTTTTAATTTAATTTATTATTCTATTTTTTGTTTATTTATCATCAAAACAAAAATTACGATATAACCAAGTAAAATGTTTTTTTATTTTAGAAGAATATTCTTTTTTCAAAGTATCTGTTAAATGAATAACAACATTAGAATTGTTTTTCAATACACTAATTAAATTTTTAACTTCTTGTTCAAGAGGTTTAAAAGTTAATTTTACATTTTTAGATTTTTTAGAATCATAAAAAGCTTTTAATACTTTTTTTAAATAATCATTCATATGATTTTCAATTGAAGAAGATTTTAAATTTAAATATCTAAGAGATTGAGTTTCTAATAAAAATTCTTTTAATTCATTGAATTGTTCAATTTTATCAAAATTAATTTTATTTGAAGATAAATCAATGAATTTTAATTTAGGAAATAAATTATATATTTTCTTATTTGTAAATTCTGTAAAAAATTTATTTGTAATTTCATTAGCAGCTAATTTTAATTCTTTTAAATTAAATAAACATAAATTACTTTCTAATAATTCGAATATTTTATCATCAGTTAAATTACAACATGATAAATTAATTGAATTAATTGAATATTGAAAAAGAGACAAATTTAATTCTTTTAATTTATCATAATTATTTTTATCAAAAAAACATTCGAAACTAAGTCTTTTAATAGGATAATCTAATAATTGTAAATTAGTATGAAAATAAGAATAATATTGATCTCTATAATCAAGTCTCATAACAAACATATTTTGAAAGAATAAACATAATTTTCCTTTGGATAAAAATTTTTTAAGTTGACCCCATTCAGTTGTTAATGAAGCATAATTATTACATGTTAAATCTAAAAGTTTTATTTTAGGAAATTGAAGAATACATTGAATATCAAATCTTGATATTTTATTAAATGAAATATCTAATTCTTCTAAAACTGGAAATCTCTTTTTTACTGCAAATAATGTTAATCTATTATGTCTTAATGATAATACTTTTAATGTTTCTTTTATAGGATTAATTGCATCTATTAATTTATTAAAAGAATTATCTATTAAATTACAATTTTCTAAATTTAATATTTTAATTGAATTTAAATTCTCAAAAGAATTAGGAGTAAAAATTACTTTTTTACAATATAGTTTATTTACTTTTAGAAATAATGAACTTAATTTAAAGTCATTAATTTTACAATTTTTCAAAGTTAAATTTTTTAAAGTATTATCATTAAGAGTAATATTTAAATTTTGTAAATCTTTTTCTTCTATATTTTTTAAATTTAAATTCTTTAAATTATTCCAATTTCTATTTAAGAAATCTTTTAATTCATTACATTGCGATTGTGATTTAATATTAATAGTTTTAACAATGATACCAGAAAGAATATATTGTTTAATTTCCTTATTATCTATTTTATCAAAGAATTTTCCAATATCAATTTTATCTTTAAATTGCTCATAATAATTTTTATCTTTTATTAAATGTGGATTTCTTTGAAAATAATTTTGAATTGGATGTTTTATTTGAAATAAACCTTTTTGATTTAACATTTCTTCATAACATGTAAATTCTGTTTTTAAAGAATTTTGTATTATTGAATGTAATAAATACATTTCTTCAAATTTAATTAAATTTAAATTAAATTTCATTGATAATACTTTCTCATCTGTTATTTTTTCTATTAATATATTTTCATTATCTAATTTTTTAATAAAATTGCCATAAAATTTTGAAAAATTTTCTGGTAAAGTTGAACTAAATTCTTTAAGATTTAAAGAATTATCATTTAATAATTTCATATTATTTTTAATTTCATTTATTTTATTAATATATTCTTCTTTTGTTATTTTCTCAATTTCAAATTCTTTTATTTCTTCTACTTTTTGATTTTCAAAATTTTCATTCTTTGAATTTTCATTTTGTTTAATATTACTTACCTCATTTTTTGAAGATTCTTTTTGAGTTTCAGTATTTTCAATTTTAGGAATATTATCTTTGTCATCCATTATAAAATCTTCTTTAAAAAATTATAATTTTTTTAAATACTAAATTCATTCTTTTAATTAATTAACTAATAATTAATTTAAAAAAATATTAATTTTTTTTTTAATAATATATGAAAAAAAAAATTTAAAAAATTAATAGAAAGATTTTTTCACCAAAAATAACATCATCTCAAGTAATATTAATTAATAATATTATAAAATAATAAATCCAAAGATTTAAATTATAAATAACCAAAGAATTAAAATTAAATTATAAAAAAAAGAAATGTCTGAAGAATTATCAAATATAATTTACTTTTTATCAATAGAAGATAATGGTCGACCAAAAATAAAACCAGATGAAATATTATCATGCGAACATCACACAACAGTTCATATCGAATTATATAATGGAACTCCAATAACAAATGAAATGATTTTAGTATCAAATGCCAAAGAAAATTTTCCTTATGGATTAATAGAAAATGAAAGAAAAAGTGGAAATGTAGATAGAACAAAATTTACAAATTTTACTTTTGATCCAATTGAAAATGATACAATAATAATATATGAAATTAAATTAGATAAAAGTGGTCCTGTTGAATTTGCCTTTATATACTTTGATAAAAATGAAAATAAAGATAAAATAACTGAGCCGTTTTATATTATTGTTCAACCAGATATATTTATTAATAAAAAAAGAATAGATTTCCAATCAATTCATTTACAAACAATATTATCAAAGTCTTTAGGAAAAATAAATGAGTTTGATAAATTCTATGAAGAAGCTTCGAAATTAAAATTTAATTTTATTCATTTTACTCCAATTCAAAAATTAGGAATATCAGAATCATTATATTGTATAAGAGATAATACTGAAATAAATGATATTTTTTTTGAAGGCGAAGTTTCCAAAGAAGAAAAATTAGAAAAATTTAAAGAATCTTTAGATAAATGTAGAGATAAATATGGTATGGGAAGTATAGTAGATATTGTTTTAAATCATGCTGCAGATAATAGTGATTGGTTAGCAGAACATCCTGAATGTGGATATAATTTAGTTAATACTCCTTGGTTAAATTGCGCTTATAGTTTAGATAAAGCTTTAGGTGAATTTTCTGATAGATTTTGCGAATGTAAATCACAATTTAAATTCCAACCTTATGTTCATAATGATGAACAATTAAATCAAATTATGAATGAAGTTCGTAATATTGTTTTTAAAAAAAATCTACATGAATATTTCAATTTAAATATTGGTAATTGTAGGAAATTAATGGAAGAATTTTATGATGATTTTTCAAAGGATAGAAATAAATATCAAGATGATTTAAATAAAGTAAATATACATAATGATGGAATGGCATTTGATTACTTATTTAATCAATGTTTAGATAAATTAGGAGAAGAAAGAAATGGAGTAATAGTATTAAAAGAAAAATTTGGATGTGCATTAGTTAAATTATATCGTAATAACCTTCCAAATAAAAATGATTTTTTAAACAAATGTGAAAGTTTAATGAAAGGATGTAACGAGCGTTGGAATGGAAATGTCAAAAATATGTTAGAACTAGGAATAAAAAATACTAGAGATGGAATTCATTATGAATTTATTCAATGTCATAATAAAGCTGAGAAAAGAAAAAAACCATTAATAAGTAGATATTTTGCAGTATTTGATGAAAAAGATAAAAGTAAAATATTCGCTTGTAATGGTTGGATTATGGAAAGTGATGATCCAAATGAGCCAACACCTAATTTTACAAAAAAAGGAAGTTATTATTATTTTAAAAGAAAAGTAATGATATGGTCAGATTGTCCTAAATTAAATTACGGTACAAAACCAGAAGATTGTCCTTATTTAATGGAACATATGACTAAATATGTTCAAGATATGGCAAAAATGTTTAATGGATTTAGATTAGATAATGCTCATTCTACTCCTATTCATGTTGGAGAATATTTAGCAATGAAAGCTAGAGAAGTTAATCCAGATTTATTAATTATTGCTGAATTATTTACTACTAAAGAAAATGAAATTAATTTTGTTACTAAAATAGGAATTAATTTACTTATTAGAGAATTAATTTGGTCTGATAATCCAGAAAAAATTGCAAGTCAAATTCATCGTTTTGGAGGAGGATATGATGCAATGTTAGGTAAATTATCAGAAGATACTTATGAATATAAAAAAAATGGTGAAGATGTTACTTTAAAAAAAATGAAATATTTATTACCTTGTTTACCTAAAAGTATTATTTTTGATTTAACACATGATAATGAAACTTATTTACAAAGAATGAATAATTTAGGATTAAATTTAACTCAAATGGCTTGTGATGCTTTAGCTGCAACTGCTATTGGAAGTACAAGAGGATATGATCAATTATTTCCTATTCAACCTTCTGTTGTTAATGAAAGCAGAAAATATGTTTATGATGATAATTTTATTAATATATGTAAAGAAGAAGATCTTGAAAGTGGTGAAAGTGAAGAAATTATTAAAGAAAATGAAGAAAAAGAAGAAGAAAAAAAAGAAGAAGATAATGCTCCATTTAAAAAAATTAAATTTGAATATAAAGGAAGTAATTTAAATAATGTTTCTCTTGCTTTAAGTTCTCGAGGATGGAAACCTGATATTAAATTAAATAAAACTGGTCATGATACTTACTCTATAGAATTAGATTTACAGAATCATCAAAGACATTTTTATAAATATGTATTAAATAATAATAATTGGGTTTATGATAATAATAAACCTCATTTAAATGATGGAAAAGGAAATATAAATAATTTTATAGATGTAGGAATGGAAGGACAACAAAAAGAAGTTCATATAAAACAGGGAAGTGGAAAAAGTTATCATGTTAAAGACTTAAAATTATTTAGAAGAGCAATAAATAAAACAAGAAATGATATATCCAAATATTCAAATGAGTTTTTCCTTCATAGAGATGGAAATTATATATGTGTATTTAGAACTTTTTGTGTAGATGATTCATATATAAAAAATCAACCATCATATGATGGATATGCATTAATATGTAGAACTGGATTTAATGGAAATTCACATCCAGCTCATATTGAATTACCTGGTTTATTTACTGAATTTGTTTGTGCTTGTTCTTTAAAAATTGGTCATTGTGATATTGAAGGTTTTAAAAAAAGAAATGATTTATATGGAACTGATAGTGATGTTTATTTCACTAAAAATCCAACTTATTTAAATTCCATATGTAAAATTTATGAAAGTGGAGGAAAAACTGTTATGGACTTTAATAATACTGTTCAACCTCATACTTCTATTATTATTAGATTTAAAAGCAGTGATAATACTAGAAATGCTCTTGTTAATATTGATAGAGGATTAAAAGATATTTATGCAAATTGGAAAGACTATACTAAAAATTTAGATATTTGTGATGTTAATTTAATGTTATATAAATGTGAAAAAGAAGAATTAGATAATACTAAAGGAAAAAGAGGTTGTTATGGTTTTGATAATTGGGGTTCATTAGTATATGCAGGAATAGCTCATTTACATAAAATGTTAAATCAATTTAAAATAACAAAAGAAAATCATGTTATATTAGATAATATAAGAGCAGGAGATTGGTTATTAAAATATTCAATAGATCGTTATTCTGATCAACCAAATATAAAAGACTTATATAATAAATTATTAGAAATTTTTTCCTCATACACTAAATTATACGTTCATCAAAAGCCAATTTATATAACTAAAATAATAGATGCAATATATAATATAGTAATGGAGAGAATAATTCAAAAAACAAATGAAAAATTTTTAAATTTAAGTCCTTTTTGTCAACAAGCAGCAGCAACAGTACATCAATTTTTAGGATACGTAGAAAGTTCTCGTTTTAAATTTAATACAGACAAGCCATGGAATAAATTAAGTATGTCAGCAGGATTACCCCATTTTACAACCGAATATCTTCGTTCATGGGGAAGAGATACTTTCATATCATTTAAAGGATTAATGTTAATACCAGGTTACTTTGAAGAAGCAAAAGCTATTTTATTACAATATGCTGCTGTTATGAGACATGGTCTTCTTCCTAATTTATTTGATTCTGGTGTTAACTCTAGATTCAATGCTAGAGATGCAACTTGGTTTTTCACTAAAGGTGCTATTGATTATATTGAAATGAGTGGAGATTATGATGTTTTAAATGAAGAAGTTAATATGGTTTTCCTTTCTGATAATTTCGATGAACATAATGATAAGAAAAAAAAAGGAGAAAGTAAAAAAATGACTTTAAGTGATATTTTACATCATATTATTCAACAACATGCTTCAGGAATTAATTTCCGTGAATGGAGAGCAGGGAAAGATATTGATGATCAAATGACAAATGAAGGATTTAATATTAAAATATATTTAAATAAAGATAATGGATTTATATTCGGAGGAAATAAATGGAATTGTGGAACATGGATG
>JAEEGL016887605.1_pt1 | contig 11457 bp, 10 predicted proteins | sample 9134231 | NCBI WGS metagenome assembly JAEEGL01 (sample SAMN16246548, study PRJNA631951) | gut metagenome | biome: gut microbiome; feature: rumen; material: fiber-attached | host: Bos | place: Iran: Karaj | collected 2018-10
CACGATGCACTTAAAGGACTTTTTACATTCCTTGATGAGAGCCAGACCTTTCACCGGGTTGATACAAAGATCGATGATGTCAATGTCGCCCGGAATATCGTTAAAGCTGGCAAGCTCCTTACCAACGGCATAAACCGTATATCCGTGCTCCAAAAGCCCCTGTTTGATTTTGTAAGCATATTTCTCAGGATTGAGTGTATCGCCTGCAACAGCAAAAACCTGCTGCTGCATGATTTCTGGTAATTCCATGCGGGTAGTGTAGCATAAAAATGGAAATTTAGGAATTAGAGATGAGGAAAAGGAAAAAAAGAACAGCTGGGCGCAACCGCCGACAAGCGGCGGTCGGGCTTTTCGGGGTTACGCTACCGCTGCATTGCGTCGTTCGCTGCGCTCTCTAAGCAACGGCTACGCCGCCCCTACAATCCCTTGCGCTTGAGAGAAAATATAGAAGAATTATTCTGTAATGACTATAGACTTTACTTTATAATCTTTTTCAAAATCGCTAGAAAAATCCACTTTTTCAACTGTGCCAGAAATTTCTATAAATTGATCATCTTTCACATCAATATAAGCATCATTATTACTGTAAACAGTAATAAGTGGCACATCCTCAGCTTTGTTCAGAACAGTCATACCTTCGAGCTTATACGCATAACCTGCTTTTTTGCTCTCGTCAATGTTTGAAACATAAAACGAAAGTTTCTCAACCTTTTTTCCTTCAATAGGATGCTCGCCGTACCATTTTTTTGCTTTGAGTCGATTAGCTGAGAAGCGTCCAACTGCAGCATATACTGTAAGATTATAGGTTGCCTTTTCAAGCCACTGCTCATAACCGTCTTTTTTCAGTGCGGCAGCGCGTTCTTCAAGTTCTTTTGCAACATTTGCGGAATTTTTTGTCCAGCTAGATTTTGGATTCTGCTCGTTGTCTCTCGCACTGTTTTTTGATGTAACTTTCTGTCCTTTTTTATCGACATTATATGTCCTCATATCCAAAGTCTCTACAGTGAATGAGTTTCCGTTTCCAGTGATTTTTACCTTTGTTTCTTGACCTTGAAGTCCGAGTCCAAATTTATAAATCAGAACTTGTGTAAACAGATATTCATTGTTGATGACATCAAGTTTTCCAAAATTTTTGATTTGTCGAACTGTTTTATCACCTTCAGCAGGTTCTGCATAAAGAAGATTCCAAACAACTGGCAAAAGCTCGACATTATCAGGCAAAGTTCCTGTAGCTGGTTTCGCCTCATCTGAAGAAAGAAGACCTTTCCCCAAATTTCCCAGAGGGCCTGCAAATACAGAAACTGACATAATAGCTGTAAAAACTACAGCAAGCACTTTTTTCATAAAATCCTCCTAGATTTATGATTCGTACATTAAAATAGATTAAGATTTCACTTATTTTTGTGAAACCTTGATTTTATACAGTATTATTACATTATTTTATTAAAACTATCAATATTAAATCAACAATTCTTAATATTGCTCTGTAATTTTAATCAACATAAATCGTCATTCTTAATGTATGAACTCAATCAGAGAAACATTCGTGAACAATCTCAAATACTACAGAAAACAAAAAGGCATTTCCCAAGAAAAACTTTCTTACGCTGTAGAAAAAAGTATTGCCTACATAAATCAAATAGAAAACAAAATATCCTGGCCTCAACCTGAGATGGTGGATAAAATAGCACTCGCTCTCGGAATCCCTTCTTCCGCTCTTTTTGAAGAAAACACCTGCCCTGAGAACAAAAAAGCTGTATTTGAGAATAACTTCGGAAAATCCATTGAAGCAGAACTTCTTTCACGAATTGAAAAAGATATTCGGGAAGTATGCAAATTGGTGTAAAAAATATTTCACAATGAAAGTCAGTGCAAAATTACCCCCGCCCTTTGTTTTCTTTTTAATGACATCTCTGCCGCAGTTGCTAACAGGTCGTAATTTGCAACTAATTGCATCAATCACTCGCAAATCCGATTTTTCGCTCTGATTTTGGTTCCTCAATCAGATTGTTCATCACTTGAATAATTTGACTGATTTTTCTGTCCTGTTCCAAAAAAATTTTTGTCACAATGGTCGATATGAAGCAAAAGCATGCGACGGATTTCCGCAAGTTCCGCCTTGTCGTCCGTTTTGACAATTTGCGAGCTGACATAATGTCTCAACTGAACAAAAGCGTTCATGATGCGAATGCTCACTTGAACAGCAGTTTCACTTCGCAGAACAGCAGAAAGCATGGCCACCCCTTGCTCGGTAAAGACATAAGGAAAATATTTTGAATGTTTACCACGCAGACTGTCGTTTTCCTCGTCTAAGGTCGCAATTTGCGACCTTAGAGAATCTTTTCCGTTGTTTAAGGTCACAGATTGTGACCTTAAACGATCTTTTTCCACTTTTGAGGTCACAAATTGTGACCTCAAAAAATCATATTCTTCTGAAGTCAACTGAAATCGAAATTCTTCCGAAAATCTTTCCAAATTTCGTTTTACAGCTTGATTAATAACTTTCGTCTCCACCCCATAAAGCTCCGCAAGGTCTCTGTCCACCATAACCTGCTTATCACAAATGAGAAAAATCTTGCTTTCAACCAAAATCGGAGTAATATCCTCGTTTTCCATAATTCAATTTTAAAATCAAAACAGACAATTTCTGCAATCGAGAAGTTTTTTGTTTTTTCATGCTATAATCCCCACATGGAAAAATCTTCCTACACAGTCGTCAAACATCCACTTGAGCCAGTCTGGTCACCAGAAAGCACCGTGCTTCTTCTCGGTACCATGCCTTCCCCGGCGAGCAGAAAAGTCGGCTTTTACTACATGCATCCGCAAAATAGATTCTGGCGTGTTCTTTCAGCTGTCTTTGACGAAAATCTTTCGCTCCCAAACAATGCCCCAGACACAGAATCCGCCATCGCTGAACGAAAAGATTTTATTTTACGGCACAATCTCGCCCTTTGGGATGTTCTCTCCCGCTGTCAGATTGAAGGAGCAGCAGATTCTTCCATAAAACAAGAAATTCCAAATGATTTCACCGAAATTTTCGAAAAATCAAAAATCCGTCATGTCTTTTTTACCGGGAAAACGGCATCAGACCTTTGGAAAAAACACTGTGCAGACATTTACGAAAAACAATTCGAACTCACTTGCACATGTCTTCCAAGCACAAGCCCAGCAAACGCACGCTTCACAATGGAAAAACTGGTCGAGGAATATAAGATTTTACTGTCCTGCTGAACTTGAGCACTTTCCTTGTCGTGCCCACTTTATTTCAGCATCTATGTTACCGCTGTAAGTCGGAATTTACTTCCAGCCTTCCCAGACTTTCTGTGCCATTCCAACCGTGGCATCTGTCTTTCCGTTCCGGCAAATCGGCTGCTTCAAAAGTTTGGCCTGATTCTCAAAGAGTTTTTCTTCTTTTTCGCTGTCATCAAGATAGGCAATCGATGCATAGTCTTTTGATTTTTGGTCAATCATCGCCTCAATCGCACTAGCACGACCACCTTCCGTCCGGGCAATCGCTGACACAACCGAGTCAAACTCACCTTCGCTCATTTCTTTTTCTTTGAGGTCAACGAATTGAAAAGCAATCCGCCGTTCCTTAAAGAATCTCTGTGCGCTTTTTGTATCAAAAGATTTGTTTGTTCCAAAAATCTGAATCATGTTTTATCCTTATTTATTTGGGTGCATCCCACGCATGCGTGGGTCGGGCTATCCGTAGTTCCGCTATCGCTCCATTGCTACGCAACGGCTATCGCCGCTACTCCTATCCCTTGCACATTTCTATTGTAGCAAAATTTTCTCCCATTCCGCTTCTTTAAAACCCGTGCAGACGGCGTTATCCGTCACAAGCAATGGTCTTTTTACCAGCATTCCATCGCTCGCAAGAAGCTTGAACTGCTCGTCTTCGCTCATGCCGGGTATTTTCTGCGAAAGATTCTGCTCACGGTACAAGATTCCGCTTGTGTTGAAGAATTTTTTTAATGGAAGTCCGCTTTTTTTGTGAAGTTCTCTCAAAGTCGCTTCGTCCGGGTGGTCGCCTTTGATGTCTATTTTTTCGTATTTTACGCCGTTTGAATCGCACCAGGCGAGTGCCTTTTTACATGTCGTGCATCTATCATAACAGTAAATTTTAGTCATATCTTCTCCTTTCTCTCAGAAATTTTACAAAAAGATTATATCACGGAAAAAAGAAATTTATTTTTCTTTTTATAGAATTCGTATTATTAGAAAACAACTTTTTTTTCCCTAAATCACATAATCTTCCCAGTCGTCTTCGTCAATGTCTTCCTCATGCACGCCATTCTGAATCAAAATTCCCGCATTTTTCACGCTGTCAGCATTTCCAGAAACAAGAGGATGCCATTCAGGAAGATTTTTTCCTTCATACAAAAGACGGTAAGCACAAGTCTCAGGAAGCCACACAAAATCCGGCAGATTCTTTTTAGTCAGATGAATGCATTCAGGATTCAACTTAAAACGATTGCAATACTCGCTGCATTTTCCCGTCTCAAGGTCGAGAAAATTACATGCAATTCTCGTAAAATGAAGTTTTTCCTTCTTTCCTCGACCTGTAATGAATTTTCTGAAACAGCATTTTCCGCAGCCATCACAAAGAGATTCCCATTCTTCTGTCGTCATTTCTGTAAGAGATTTAGTCTCGTAAAATTCTGGCATTTTTTCCTCTGACTCAACTAATTCAAGACATTTTCATTCTTCTTCATGCTTAAGAAGAAAATCACACTGACACAAGGCACAATTACAAACAAGAATCCCGCATTCCCAAAAAGATACCATCCAAGCCAACCAAACACTATTCCAAGATGAAAGCAAAGAAGCGTGATTCCAAAAAATTTTGCTTTGAGAGAAAACGACTTATCGCCGTTGAAATAAATTTCCGTAAGAGAAGAAATGAACTGCCTGAAATTGTTGGAAGAAAAAATAGTGGAACTTACGAAGCCGTATGCACCCTTGAACGAGCACCACTGAAAAGCCATCGCAAAAAAAGTAGGGTAAAGATAAAACGTAATCGGAAAATTTTTATCAGTCGGAAAAAGCCACATCACAAATCCCGCCGTAATATCAACAATCATAGCAAGAATTTTTACATTAAGTTTTGTATGTTTAGGAAGAAAAGTCACAAGAAAAACCGCCAACCCATATAAAAACGCCCCGATTACATGAAACAAAACCAAATAACCTTTACCGTAGATAGAACCAAGCAGAATATCAATTAAGTTAGTGGTCTGAGCCGAACCAAGAAAATGAGCCTCATTCACAATCGGGAAAATTCCAAGAAATCCCCCGACAAATGAAACAAGATAATGTATCCGGGCTTCATAGTTCATTCTTTTAAACTCCACTTTCCGCTGTCAATCGCATAAATCTTCGTGGTACTCTTCTTGTAACGGTCATAAGGTTCGCCGGGCAAAAATGTACAGAAAAGCTGGTCATAAGCCGGAAGTAGGGTAGTGACACTCTGGCGCTTGTCTGGATCAAGTTCCAGCATAACATCGTCCATAAGAAGAATCGGATTTTTCTCCGTGACCTGAGTGTAATAAATTGCCTGAGCAATACGAAGAAGAATCGCAAGAAGTCGTCTCTGACCCGTTGATGCATTCGGAACAAAGTTTTTTCCTCCACGCACAAAAACGATTCTGTCACGGTGAGGACCGCTCATCGTTGTCTGAATTACCTTATCCATCTCTCGCTTCTGAGCCAAAACTGAAAGCGCAAAATCCATCGTAACCGGGTGATTTTCTTCTGTTCGCCAGCTCGGAACATATTTAATCGAAACGCCGTCGATGCCCGTAATCTGCTCGTAAAGTTTTCCGAAAATTTGATTGAATTTGAAAATTGTTGCACTTCGCTTTTTCTGAATCTCGATTCCATCCTGAGCAAGCTGCTGGTCAAAAATGTCGAGCATTTCATATTTTTTTTCTTTGAGCGAAAGATTCCGGCTTTTAAGGATTTTCTTGTAACGACGATTCAAATCGATGTAAAGAATGTCATACATCGAAAGGCACTGATCAATGAAAAAACGCTTTTTCTCAGGTTCACCCGCCGCATAATCCAAATCGTCGTGGCAGAAAAGCACACATGGCATCGTATTAATCAGTTCCTTGCGGTCTTTTATAGTCTTTCTATTCTTCTCAATTCGTTTTTTTTGATTTTCGTAAGTGAAAAAAAGACTTGCCGTGTTTCCATTTTCCTCGCGATACAAAGTCTTCACGCTGAAAGACTTTTCTCCCTCGCGTACAATTTCCGCATCCGAGCGGGTACGAAAAGAATTTCCGTAAGCTGAAAAATAAATCGACTCAAGAAGATTGCTTTTTCCCTGACCGTTTTCACCGACAAAATAGACCTCCTTTGAAAGAAGGTCTATCGTCTTATTTTCGAGATTGCGATAATTTACATAAGAAACGGAAAGTACAGGCATTTACTCCGCAGACATTGGCATGAGAATGTGGAAGTAATCCGCAGCTGGCTCTGGTCGGAGAGTTACAGCCCTCATTACCTCTGTAAACTCAAAAGTGATGTATTCACTGTTCATGACTTTGAGAGGAGCATCAATGTGCTTGTAGTTCATTGAAATTGAAACTTCCTCGCCATCATACTGACATGGAATCTCTTCTTTTGCGTCACCCAAGTCAGTTGATTTAGAAGTGATTGTAAGAACACCAGGAGTGAGGTTGAAGATGATTCTTCCAGTTTTATCAATCATGATTGCAATTCGTTTGAGGGCATCTACAAATTCTGTCTTCAAAACTTTGAAAGAATGTGCCTGACTCTCAGGAATTACGCGAGCATAATTTGGATACTGACCGTCAATAAGAGTGCCAGAGAATTCATAATTCGCAAAGTTGAAGAAAATCATTTTGTCAACGATTGCGACTGAAATCTGACCTTCATCAGAAGCATGTTTTGCAACAATATTAAGGATTTTCGGATGAACGATTGCAGCAGGGAAATCAGCGACACCGGCAAGAACTACCTTCTCTGCATAAGCAAGACGGCGACCATCAGTTGCAACAAGAACAAGCTTATCTTCCTTTTTCTCAAAATAAACACCGTTCATGAAGTAACGTGTCTCGTCATCACTTACTGCAAAACTTGTCTGAGTAATCATTGATTTGAGCTCTTTTGCAGGAACCTCAAAGAATGAAACTTTTTCTGCAACGGCAATTTCCGGGAACTTGTCCTGAGAAGTGCAGTTGAGCTGATATTTGATTTTTTTTGTTGTATGACGAATTACGGCTGAAACCAGATTGTCATTATCTTTAAGAAGGAACTCAATCTCGCCCTCTGGAAGAGCTGAAAGAATGCCCATAAATTTGTCACAAAGAACAGTTGTTGAACCTTCTTCTTCAATATCAACAGGAATTTTTGTCTGGAAATTTACTTTAATGTCTGTAGCCTTAATTGTGAGAGTTCCACCTTCAGCAATCAAAAGAACATTAGAAAGAACCGACAAAGCGTTTTTAGTAGAAATAATTTCCTGTGCGATAGAAATTTCGTTGATCATCGCATTTCGGTCAAAAGTAAATTTCATTTTTAACTCCTGTGAACAAAGTTTATGTTCAATATTCTACAATTATAGAAAATTTTTATTTATTTTTAAAGAGATTTCTTTTTGTTTTGAAAGATTTTCCCCGAAAGTTATTTATATCTAAATTTTAAAAAATTTAGTAGTAGTAATAATAAGGGCTGTGAATTTGTTGAAAAGCAATTTATTTCATTGAAAGATAAAAAATTGGAGGGTTAAAAACTATCTTAAGGTTCTCAACAAGTTTTCCACTTTTCCACAATCATAAAAGTTTTCAACACGAAATCCACATGAATTTGGCAATGAATTCACAAATTTATATAAAAAAAGACCTCGAAATTTTACTTCGGGGATGCAAATTTAGTTGCCTTTTCCAATCTGTTTAGTCAGTGCCTTAATGATGTCGGAAATCGCAAGATCTCCTGTTTTAATTCTATCCTCAATATTATTTATAGAAGAAATTACGGTTGAATGATCACGACCGCCGAATTCCTCACCGATTTCATCAAGGGAATATTCCGTAAGTTCTCGGCAAAGATAAATGGCAATATGACGGGGAACAGCGACAGTCTTTTTGCGTGAAGAACTCTTTAAGTCTTCGACAGAGACATTATAGAATTCACTGACAGCTTTCTGAATTGTATCAACGCTAATTATTCCGCTTCCAGCCGGTTTGATTGAGTCACTGAGCTGCTCTTTTGCGATTTCAATCGTAAGGGATTTGTTCATAAGCTCGGCATAACCAATCATTCTAGAAAGAGCGCCTTCGAGTTCACGGACATTCGACTGGAAAGTCTGGGCGATAAGCTCTTTTACATCCTGTGGAATTGTCTTTCCCTGGGATTCAAGTTTTTTATCAATAATAGCAAGACGGGTTTCATAATCAGGAACTTTAAGATCAATATTCTGACCGCGACCGAATCTTGTTTTGAGTCGTTCTACGATACCGTTGATGTCTTTGAGAGGACGGTCGCTAGTGAACACAATCTGACCTTTTCTATTGTAGATTTCATCGAAAGTGTAGAAGAGCTCATCCTGCAGTTTTTCAGATTTTTCAAGGAACTGAATATCATCAAGAAGAAGAACATCAAGCTTGCGGTATTTTTTTGTGAACTTATCAGTAGTGCGTTCTCGGATAGAAGCAGTGAATTCGTTCATCATTGATTCAGTAGTGATGTAAGCAATTTTGAGTTTAGGGTTTCTATAGTAGATTGAATTTCCAATGGCGACCATAAGATGAGTTTTTCCGACACCAGAAGGACCGTAAAGAAGAATTGGATTGTAGTTTTTGCTTCCAGGATTTTCCGCCGCAGCAAGACAAGCCTTGTAAGCATAGTCACTGTTGTCTCCCGGAATAAAGTTTTCAAAAGTGAAATCTTCAATCAGCTGTGGATGAGGCTCAATCTGAGTTTTTGAAGAAGATTTCGATGACGAATAATCCTGAGATTCAACATTAAAAAATTTCTGTGGTTGAGTTTTTGCAGTTGATTCAACAGGTTTATGTATTCGAGATTCTTCAGTTTTTGGAGATTCGACAGAAGCATGAGAATTTTGAGAAGGCTGATTCTGCTGAACGCTTACTTCTGGCTGGAAATTGAAAACAGGAGAAAGATTTATATTCTGACCTGAAAGTTCCGTGATTTTTGATTGAATTTTTGAGACATTGCCTTTCTGAACCATGCGGTCCCACATAAATTTTGAGGCAACACTGACCTTGATTTCAGAAATAGTGTCCTCAATATAAGAAAGGTTGAAATTCAAAATGAATTCGTTTTCATGACCTATTGATTTGTATTCCTCACGAAGAAGATTCATCGCTTCTTCAAAAATTTCTTTGTAAAGCTGTTCTGACATAAAGCATATTTTAGAATGAAAAAAGAATTTTCTCAATGAAAAATAACCTTAAGAAAAATAGATTGTGTGTAACATGGGCTAGGGATTGTAGGGGCGCGCAGCGTTGCGAAGCAATGGAGCGACAGCGTAACCCCGGAAAGCCCGACCCGCGAAAGCGGGTAGCCCCCATAAAACTAAAAATTTTCTCGTTTTCCTTTTCCATTTTTTCTTAACCTTGTTTCTTTTTAAGATTTCTACTATAATATTCTTCTCAAAAAGTCTTTTCATGTCTTTTTCTTAAATCATAAATATTTATTTTACAAGGAAATAAAATTGGCTTCTTCTTATTCAGCAGGCAGTATTCAGGTTTTAAAAGGTCTTGAGGCGGTTAGAAAGCGCCCGGGTATGTATATTGGTTCTACTGGTCCAAAAGGTTTGCATCATCTTGTTTATGAGACGGTTGATAACTGTATAGACGAGGCTATGGCCGGTTATTGTGACACGATTGTAGTTGCCCTCGAAAAAGATGATGTCGTTCGTGTTGAAGATAATGGTCGTGGTATTCCTGTAGACATTCATCCGACAGAAAAAGTTAGTGCTCTTGAACTTGTTCTTACTCGACTCCATGCCGGTGGTAAATTCGATAAAAATGCTTATAAGGTTTCGGGCGGTTTGCATGGTGTTGGTGTTTCCTGCGTTAACGCTCTTTCTGACTGGCTTGAAGCAACTGTAAAAAGAGACGGACACATCCACAGACAGAAATATGAGCGTGGAATTCCTGTTACAAAAGTTGAAATCATAGGCGACACTTCTGAGCATGGAACTACAATCCGATGGAAGGCCGACAAAACTATTTTCACTGAGACTACGACTTACGACTACGATATTCTTTTGCAGCGTCTCAAGGAACTTGCTTTCTTGAACAGCGGAATTGTGATTACTTTCCGTGATGAGCGTCTTGAAACTCCGAAAGAACTTGTCCTCAAATATGAGGGCGGTATCGTTCATTATGTAAAAGAAATCAACGGAAATAAAAAGAGTAAGTTCTATTATCCTGAGGAACCGATTTACATCACTGGTGAAAAGGACAATGTAATAACAGAGCTTGCTTTCCAGTACAACGATTCTTATTCAGAAGACATTCACACTTATGTAAACGACATCAACACTCGTGACGGTGGTACTCATCTTGATGGCTTCCGAACGGCTTTGCTCTGGGTTTTGAACAAGGCTCTCGACGGCAATGAAAAAATGAAAAAGAAGATGCCAGACCGAGACGGCAAGTTTGAGCCTGGTGAGGACAAAAAAGAAAAACTCACTGGTGAAGATGTCCGCGCTGGATTGGCAGCAGTTCTTTCAATGAAAGTTCCGGAACCGGAATTCGTTGGTCAGACAAAGGACAAACTCGGAAATACTGAAGTCCGTTCAATCGTTGATTCTCTCGTCAAAGAAAAGCTTACAATCTTCTTTGAGTTGAATCCTACAGTTCTTGACAGGGTTCTCGAAAAAGCAGTCGGTGAGGCTGCGGCACGAGTTGCGGCTCGAAGGGCAAAGGAAGCTACACGCAAAAAGACTGTCGGTGCAGGTTTCCAGAAGCCGGAAAAACTTTCTGACTGTTCAATAAAAGACAATCCTGAAATATGCGAAGTTTACATTGTCGAGGGTGATTCTGCGGGTGGTTCTGCAAAGAAAGGCCGCGATTCAAAGACTCAGGCAATTCTTCCTCTCTGGGGAAAAATGCTCAATGTCGAGAAAGTCAGCGCTGAAAAAGTCATGGGTAACGATAAGCTCGACCCTGTAATCAAGACACTCGGAACAGGTTTTGGAAAAGACTTCAACATCGAAAAACTCCGCTATCACAAAATCATCATCATGGCCGATGCTGATGTCGACGGAAGCCATATCCGCACGCTTTTGCTTACATTCTTCTTCCGCTACATGCCGCAGTTGATCGAAAACGGCTATGTTTATCTTGCAATGCCTCCGCTCTTCAAAGTCCAGTACGGAAAGAAAGAGCCGGTTTACTGTTATTCTGATGCTGAACGAGATGCAGCACTTGCCGCATACGATGAAGAGACCCGAAA
>JAEEGL017011660.1_pt1 | contig 11457 bp, 8 predicted proteins | sample 9134231 | NCBI WGS metagenome assembly JAEEGL01 (sample SAMN16246548, study PRJNA631951) | gut metagenome | biome: gut microbiome; feature: rumen; material: fiber-attached | host: Bos | place: Iran: Karaj | collected 2018-10
GTTTTCCCGAAGCCCTTGGTCGCGCCGAGCCAGACCTGATTCATGGCGTAGACCACATAGACAGGCAGATTGAACTGCACCGCTTCCCTCGCGTTGTGCAGTATCCCCGGCGACGTGGTGAACACACGGAGCAGAAGGGGCGCCGCCGCGGTAATTGCCAGGCTCAGGGGGAAGATGAACGCCCAGCACATGCGGATGCTCCGTTTTACCGCCTCATTTATCCGATCCATGCGTCCGGCTCCGTAATTCTGCCCGACGAAGCCCGTCAGGGCGATGCCGTAGGCAAAGGCGGGGAGATACAGGCACCCTTCCAGCTTGGCGTAGAGCGTCATGCCCGCCATGGCCTCCGGCCCGAAGGCGTCGATGCAGGTCTGGATCAGCAGGGAGGAGATGCTCATGAAGAGCGCCTGCATCCCGGCGGGCACACCGATCTTCAGAATACCGAAAAGCGCTTTCCGGGAAAGACCTTCTCCGGTCAGGCGAAGGGCACAGCCCTTGTCCAGCGCCGTGAGACGGCGCAGCAGCAGCGCCGCCAGCAGCCATTGGGAGGCGAGGGTTGCCGCCGCCGCGCCCCGTACGCCCCGATGCAGCCCGATCACCAGCAGCGCGTCCAAGGCGAGGTTCAGCAAGCAGGAGAGAAAGAAGCAGAGCAGGGGACCGCGGCTGTCCCCCAGGGAGCGCAGCACCGCCGCGCCCACGTTATAGAAAAGCTGGGCGGCGATCCCGCAGCAGACGATACGAAGATAGCCTGCCGCCAGGGGGCGCACCGTTTCCGGGCAGCGCAGCAGTCCCAGCAGGGTATCCGCCGCGGCAAAACCCAGGACGGAGAGCAGGACGCCGAAGGCGAACACCAGGCGGAAAACGCTGGTCATCGTCTGCCGCAGCTTTCCCATATCCCCCGCGCCGAAGAGCTTCGCCGTCACCGCGCTGACGCCGGAGGAGAAGCCGATGAAAAAATTGATGAACACGCTCAGCAGCAGCCCGGCGATCCCGGTGGCGGCCAGCGCTCCGGTCTCGCCGAAATGCCCCAGTACCGCGCAGTCCGCTGCGTTGTAAAGCTCCTGCAGCAGCTGCGTCACCAGTACCGGCAGCGCAAAGGCCAGCAGCGTTTTCCCGATGGGGCCTTCGTCTACGTGAACGGCCTTCTCCATCTCTCCGCCTCCTTCTGGATCATTATATCTCTGCATGCAGCGCCCTGCTATTTCCCATTTTTTATGCAGAGCTATAATGATCTGTTATATCTCACTTGCGGATGCGGAGCGGATGTGCTATTTTGGCAGCAACAGGGGGTGGATGCATATGGAGCTTCGGCAATTGGAATACTTTCTGGAATGTACACAGCGCGGCTCCCTGACGCGGGCGGCGGAGGCACTATACACGACACAGCCCCATGTCAGTCAGGTCATCCGTGCTATGGAACGGGAGCTGGGCGTTGCGTTGTTTCGCCGCACCGGCAGCGGGATCGTGCTGACCGAGGACGGTGAGCGCATCCGCTTTTACGCGGAAAACGCCGTGAAAAACGCAGCGCTGATCCGAGATATCGCCTCAGACGCCGGTGAGGAAACGCTGCGCATCGCAGCCAACCCCAGCAGCCGCCTCGCTTATCTGGCGGAGGAGTTCTTCTGCCGCAGCGCTTCGGGCGGCATGACGCTGCAGTATACGGAGTGCAGCATCGAGCAAATGATGGAGCTGCTGGAGCATCGACAGTATGACCTGGGTTTTCTCTTTGTGCCGGAACACAAGCGTGCGGCCTTCTCCTACTTGGCGCAGCGGCGGCATTTGGAATACCTGCAGCTGCGGCAAAGCGATCTGGTACTCCACTGCGGCCCGGCCAGTCCGTTTTACGGCCGGGAGCGGGTGACGCCGGAGGAGCTGAACGGCCTTGCCTGCGTACAGATGGAGGACGATTTCTTTTCCCTGGATGAGCTGTTGATCGAGTGCGAGGCGTTTCGCAGCGGAAAATGGGCCCTGCGGAAATGCGTGCGCACCAACAGCGACCATCTGATGCTGGATATGCTGCGCGCCACGGATTACTGCAATATCGGCAGCTATTGGCTTCGGGAAAGCCGCCGGGATCCTGAGTTTTCCCAGACGCTGATCGAGGGCTTCGAGGGCCGGGTCGCCTTCGGCTGCCTGTCCATCGACAACCGCCCGCTCAGCTCGCCCGCTGCGGCATTTCTTGACCGTCTGCGGGAAATGATCGGGTAGCGTACAAACGCGCCGGCAGCTCTGTTGGATACGGGCAGCACCGTCCTGAACGGCGCTGAGACCTTGGGACAAAGGGCGGAATATAAAGTCTGAAAAATGGCAATTCAAACCTCAGGTTCGGCTGCGATCCAGGAATCCAACAGTTTTCTCAGCTGCCTCAGGTTCTCGTCCATCCTGCAGTCGAATTCCCACTGGTCCGCCGCATCATCGGGAATGGGGAGTGGGATCAGCCAGAAGTGGGGATCTCCCGGCATTCCCTCCAGCACCGTCAGGGAAAAGGCCCGTCCTGCCTGCCGCTTCGATACGGGGAAGACCGTGCCGCCGTTATTGAACTGAAAGAGATATATGTAGCTTAGGATCTGATAGACGTCGGCACGAACGGTTGCGTTGTTCCAGCGGCTTTTTTTGCCCTTCGGCTGCGGGCGGTTTTCCGACTTGGACAGCTCCTCCAGATAGACGTCCTCCCAGATCTTTTTGTATTTGGCATCCAACACCCCGCCGGCCAGAGGCAGGTCGGGCTTTACACTGCGACGCCCCGACAGGATATGTGTTGTGCGCTGCCCAGGGAGGCCCAGGGTCTTCTCCAGCAGCAGCTCCCAGGTCCGGCTCATCACGATCAAAATGCCGCTGACCCGGGAGCCGTCGCTGTGGAACGGGTCCTGCCCCCGCCTTTTCAGGATCATCAGGCACAAGCGGCGCAGGGTCTCATACCGCCGGTGCATGGGGTGGGTGATGGGGCGAGCCGCCCGCTCAGCCACGGCACGCAGGGCAGCGGGGGAGCAGTCCTCCGGCCCCAACTGGCTCTGCAGATCCTCCACCGGACGGCGCAGCCGGGAGTTGGACCGCAGCGCGGCGGTCATCTGACCGCCGCATTGCCGGCACAGGACCCGGTAGGCCGCCAGGATCAGGTGGTTCATGGGATTGTCCAGCGTATACTCCCGCATGGTGTAGGCCACCCGGCCGTTGTCCTGCCCGCCGTTCAGCCGGATATGCCTTGGGATATCCAGCGCTCCCCGCAGCCGGGTATCGTTGCGGGAAAAGCTGCGGTACTGACGGTATGGCCCGATGTCATAGGCGTCCGCCAGCTGCAGCAGGAACGCCCAGGGCATCATCATCTCCAGCATCCCGTCCCCGGTGGGCGGAGCCTTATCCGCCAGCACGGCGCCGGATGGTTCGATATGGCGCAGCAGGTAGCTGAGAAAGAGATCCCGGCCGCTGCAGTCAAAGCGGGAATGGATCCGGACGGTCTGCCCTTTGTAAAAAAGGATCCCCGCATATTGGCCCACGGACATCCCGCCGGCGTAACTCCGGAACAGGGAAAAACCGCCGGAGGTCGTGTTTTCCCCGTCCTCCTCATCCTCATCCTCATCCCAGCCGATGCGGAAGACGTTGCTCCCGTCACGTTTAAGCTCCTTTCCCAGGTCCTCACAGAAGGAGAGGTCCGCATCGGCGATTTTGGTGTTGTCATAAAGGTCCATGGCTGCGCTGCGGTTCATGCCGCAGGTCCGCCATCGGCGGATCCCTCGGGAGCAGTCTTCACCGGCGGGGCAACGGGATGCCAGTATTTCCTGTAGTCCTCCGGCTTCTTGTCCGGATCGGACCGGAGATATTCCCGCAGAAGCGGCTGGACCCGGTATTTCCAGACCCAGTTCATGATCTGCTCCGCGATCCAATTCGCATTGCTGTTCTGATACTCCGTTCCCGGCTTCAGCTCCTCCAGCAGCGCTTCCTGCCGGATGCCGGTAAACTGGCCGTGGGCGATGTCGTAGCCCGGTCCCAGGTCCAGATTGGGGTCATGCAGGCACAGCCGGTTGAAATCCAGGATGCCCAGGGTGATCTGAGCGTTGACCTTCTTCAGCACGGTATCATCCGCCGCCAACGGCTGGAAGAATTTCCTGCGGCCGTTCCAGAACGCCTCGGTCAACAGCTTTTCATCCACATTTACCTCTTCCCAGACAAAGCGGCGGCGCATGGCGAAATCCATGCTCTCCACGCTGCGGTCAATGTCGTTCATGGTACCGATGACCACAATGTTCGAGGGGATCATCATTTCGTGCCGGAAGCAATTGTAAAACGTATCCTCCCCCTCGACCTGCTGTTCGAAATACGTGGGCAGGTTGGCATACAGGGTCCTGATCTTGCTGCCGCGCTTGTCGCCCTCCAGACCGAACATCAGCTCACCCAGCACCTTGGCCAGATCGGCCCGGTTGATCTCATCGATCAGGAAGAAATACCGAGGCAGGGGCTCATTTGCCGCAAGCTTGGAATTCTTCCAATAGACGTAGCGGCAGAAACGCATGAAGCAGCCGTCCATCCGGTGGAAAAGCATCTTCTTTTCGTCGTTCTCAACGGGACGGATCCCCTCCACAAAATCGGAGTAGTCGTAAGAGGGGTGGAACTGCACCAGCGCGATCCGGCCGCGCATATCGTCCACCTCTGTCCAGAACTGCTTTTCGTCATAAGCATCGCCGGAATACTGGCGGATGATCTCGATCAGCTCCGGGATATCCTCTTTCCGGAATCGGTCCTCCACCGGCTTTCCTTCCTCGCACAGATACTGCTCCCGCAAAGTGGTCCCGGGTCGTGTGCCATAACAGCTCTGATCCCGGAGAAGTCTGGAGATCACCGGCTCGATCCGCTCACACAGCGTTTCGGAGGTCTTCAGCTGCTGCTTATCCAATCGTTTCTCCGCGTCATCGGCGCTGTACCAGGTGTAGAACTGGTTGTACGTCTCTCCGAACTGCACGTCGCCGCCGCCCTCGGCCGTTTTCCCGTCCTCCTGCTTTTTTTCCGAGCCGCTGATGAAGCTGTAGGCGATCTGCTGGGCCGTATAGGTCTTGCCGCAGCCCGGAGCGCCGGTGAGGATCAGCTGATGTACGCCGTTCTGGATCAGGTGACACATCCGGCGGGTGAAGCTGTCGGTGTCCTCCTGCCGGTCGGTTTCCGCCCGGATCTCATCCTTGGACCTCGTTGATGCCCTGGCTCTGCCCGCTTGACCGAAAAGCAGATCCCCTCTCACATTGATGGTGATGGTCAAGCCGATCCCCGGATGACCGGCCTCCGCATCTTCGCACAGCTTTATCAGCTTGTTGGCCAGACCGGGCTTGCCCAGGTTCGTATAGACGTAATACGTTGAACCGTTCATCAATATCTTGTCTTTGTAAGCGGTCTCGGTGGTGGTCTTGCCTTCTTTCTTTTCCTGCTTTTCCTTCTCCACCTGCTGCTTATAGTCCTCCTCGGTCAGAAGAGGGGAGGTCCCCGATCGCAGCAGCGCGTCGTGGTACTCCTGCTTTATCAGCAGGGACTTCAGCACTTCCCTGTAGAAATCCGAGAAATTGCCTTTCTTGAACCGGATCGTCGTACCGTCCTTGAAGCTGCCGGTGTCCTTGATGACCGCGGTATCGCCGCATGGGTCGATCGAGCTGCTTGGCTTCAGTCGGCTGCTCCCGCTCTTCAGTTCCAGCGTGATCAGCTTCTCGTTGTCCATGTTTCCTTCCTCCTCAATCCAGTCCGTTCGTGATCCGGTACAGGTTCCTGGCGTAGGAATCCGTCATGCCGCTGATGAAATCCGTGACCATCAGCAGACGCAGATACAGCTTTTCGGCATCGGCACTTTCGCGGGTCTGCTCCCCGGCGGCTACCCGGGCCTCGATCCGCTTTTTTGCGCCCAGATAATCCAGCTTGAAGTTATCCGGGATCATGTGGATGAAGCGATCATCGATGGTGGACATGTTCTTTTTCTCGTCCGGCTCGTCGGCGTACAGTACCGCCTGGACGAAGTCCTCCAGAAGCGACTCCAGGATACGCTTGGCGGAAAGCTCCAGAGAAACGATCTCATGGGCGTCAAAGACGTAATGGGACATCGTATCCTTCAGAATTTGGATGATGTCGCTGGCATTGTTCCCCTCCGTCAGCTCCCCGGAGAAGGTACCCGCCATGATGGCATCGTAATTCCTGGTGAAGGTGAACTCGGCGCCGTACATCATCCATAGCCGCAGTTCCTCCAGCCAGTTTTCAAAAATTGCGAATTCTTCCTCCGGCGTGTCGCTGTGGTGCAGGGCTCTGCGGAAGGCGCTGCTGCCGGCCTCCATTTCAGCGGCACCCGCGTAGATCGCCTTTTTTAAGGAGTTGATCTGACTGTAGACATATTTGGCGCTATTCTTGATCTTCTCCAGTCTGTTCAGGATCTTCTTTTCCTCGTCCGTCTCAAAGAGAGCCTTGCGCTGCGCGTCCAATTCCTGAAGCTCATTGCTGTCCTTCAGCTGGTATTCGATGCCGGCCCTGGCACGCATAAGCTCATGGATCTTGAAATACTGCACGAGCTTGTTGTACAGGGCCTCGTCGTCCTTGAAGCGCTCAATGTACTTCAGCAGTCGGCTGTCGATGGTGCGGTTGGCCTCCTCCTCATAGAAGCTGATGAACTGCCGCACCGTGAAGCGGCCCTTCTTCACGGAGTCGGCCAGGTCGGCGGTGGCATAGGCGATATCGTCCGCCGCCTCCATGATGTACACGATGGGGTGACGTACATAGCTGCCGTCCGGAGTCTTCGTTCCGGTGGCGGTACAGATGTCCTCCATGATCTCCCGCTCGGCGTAATAGTATCCCATCTTGTGGCGCTTCACTTTCTGGTCGTCTCCGTTGAAAACCGTTGAGGGATAGGGGTATTTAATGAGGGTATTGATCACCGCATAGGTCAGGTTCACATCGTGGCTTCCCTCCCGGAGACCGGCCTTGGAGAGGATGCGCAGCCCCTGGGCATTGCCCTCGAAGTGTTCAAAATCCGCAGTCATGCTTTTGTCCTCCCGGGAGAGCAGCTGCCCCACCGGCTCTCCCCGGAAGGTAAAGCTCTTATCCTGGAATTTCCGGCGGAACCAGTTCTGCAGGACCTTCTCTCCGTAGTGGCCGAAGGGCGGGTTGCCGGTGTCGTGCAGCAGACCGGCACAGGCGGCCACAGTGGCGATCCGGCTGCCCAGCGTCGGGTCATCCTGAAATACCTGCGGCAGGAATCTGGTGGTATTTTGGGTACACATCTTGGCCAGCTGGCTGGCAATGGTGGATACCTCCATGGAATGGGTCAGGCGGGTGCGGACAAAATCACTTTTGTCCAGAGGGTACACCTGCGTCTTGTCCTGAAGCCGACGGAAGGCCTGGCTGGAAATAATGGACAGATAATCATCGTCATACTCGGTCATGTTGAACTGGGAAAACTGTCTGGGCTTCTCCGGCTTTTGCTGCTGCCGCTGCTCGCTGAGCAGCTGCTGCCAGGTCATTTGATACGCATCCATGTGGATCATCCTCCATCGCAACGTCTTTCCCTGGACAACGGCTTCACCAGGCTGTCCTGCTTAATCTCCGCGATTATCCAGATAAAAAAAGTATACCGGAGCGATTAATCGTTGTCGATCATTTCGGGACAGGGCCGGCAGGCGCGGTCATGCCGGACCGCCCTCCTTGCCTCCCGTTCCAGGGCCTCCTTGGGCTCATGGGTGAACAGGCCGCTCTGAAACAGCTTTTTGCACCGTCGGGTATCCGGGGAGAGTTCCGGCACGGCCCTGGCCAGGGAGCTGAGACCCCCAGCGTCCTCTGCCTTTATTTTTGCTTCCATCGTACACGGGGGAAAAGACAAGTTTTCACCCGCGGATGAAGAAATACGGCGGACCCGCTTGTCAAAGTCTTCTGACGGTTGGTATGATCCGGAGCGAACAAACCGCGCCCACCTGGCGTTAGGAGAGAAAGGACTTGAAAACGAAGAACGGGACCGGGGGAAGACCTGCCGGAGGGAAGAAGCCGGAGGTGGTCATGGACTTCTTCGGGGAGGAGGCCTCCTTCCGGCGGGCGGGGGAGGATACGGTGGAGGTGACGCTCCGGGCGGCACGGGGAGACGCGGCGTAGACAGCCCGGAATGCACAGACGGCCGCCCTGCGCTTTCCGAAGCAGTGGACCCTGGTGAACATCCTGCTGCTGCGGCTGGAAAGGCGGATAGCAGTATAAGAGGAAAGGAGAAGACCATGGGAAGAGCGGAGAATGTGGCCGTATTTGAAGAGAGCATGGAGCTGTGCCGCCGGGACCCCCGGCTTCGGGAGGCGGTGGAGCAGACCCGAAAGCGCACCCGCCTGGTGCCGGAGGGCAGCCCCCTGCCCGGCCATGGCGGCGAGGACCGGATCGGGGAGAGGACCCGGGTGGAGGTGTCCCGGCATCGCAGCTTTGAGGCTGCAATGGGGTATGCGGACAAGAGAGTCTGCGTGCTGAATTTCGCCTCCGCCACGAGTCCCGGAGGCGGAGTCACCCGGGGGGCCTCCGCCCAGGAGGAATGCCTTTGTCGGGTGTCCACCCTCTACCCCTGCCTGAATACCAGAGCCCTTTGGACGGGCTTCTACACCCCCCACCGGGAGACGGGGGACCCGCTGCACAACGATGACTGCATCTATACCCCGGATATCGTCGTTTTCCGGGAGGACACCCCGGAGGCAAGGCTTTTGCCGGAGGAGAAGCGGAAGACCGTGGACGTGCTTACCTGCGCCGCTCCCAACCTCCGGGAACGGCCCTCAAATCCCATGAACCCGGGGGATGGGCGCAGACCCGTGAGCCTGGCCGGGGACGCCCTGCGAGAGCTGCACGTCAAGCGCCTCCGCCGGATTCTGGACCTGGCGGCGGAGCAGGGAGCGGAGGTACTCATCCTGGGGGCTTTCGGCTGCGGGGCCTTTGCCAATCCCCCGGAGGTGGTGGCCGCCGCCATGCGGGAGACCCTGGAGGAGTATGACCGGGTGTTTCATACGGTGGAGTTTGCCGTGTACTGCGCCCCTGGCCGGGAGGAGAACCTCCGGGCCTTCCGGCAGGCCTTCCGGGACTGGAACGGGCCGCAGTCCGAATAAAAGGGCGCGAAAGTCCCTCAGACTGTAGACAAAGTCAAGAAAACAACGTATCGACACGCATGGGGGGTCCGTGAGGGGGGATGGGAGTCCCCCCCTCACGTTGGATCTATGCAAAATCAGAACACAATTCTGATTTTGCCCTCAGTGTGTCGACGATTTGTCGATACACTGAGGGACCGCTGCGGTTCATTCCGCAGCGGTCCCCGGCTTTCCCTTGCCTACGGCTCCCGGTCCTCCGGGGGCCAGTCCGTGTAGTATTCGTTGTCGATGTACTCATGCTTGATGATCCAGGTATAATCCAGCAGCCAGTTCTCCTCGAAGCTGCGCAATGTCCGTTCCACGGCCTCCGCCCGGTCACGGACGGCGGCTCCCAGGTCGAAGCGGGCGCGGCCGCCACAGCCGGGGGAACAGGCTTCGATGGTGTAGATCAGGCGGCCGTTCTCCACGGACAGCTGCGTGCCGCAGTTGCCGGAACACCAGGCCAGGTCACTCTGGTCCGGCAGCACGTCCCCTTCCTCGTCCGGTTCCCCGGTCCGGCGCAGAACGGCGCACAGTCCGTTCCGGGCGCCGGAGGTGAGGCCGTTGAGGCTCCAGCCAGCTGCGGCGGCCCGGTTCTCCGGCGTGTCCTTCCCCAGGATGAAGCCCAGGTCCGACTTCGCCCGGTCGGTATCCACCAGGTACTCCAGCCAGATCACACCGTCCCGGGCGGAGAGCCGCTTGCACAGCCCGCCGGAACAGGCCTCCTTCAGCACCTGGTCCTGCCCCAGCGCCCCACGCAGCCGCCCCGCGAGGGCGGGGGAGATCGCGCCGCCGAAGAGGTCCAGAAAATCGTTCAGCCCTGAGCGCCCGTTGTCTCCGGCCTCCTGCCAGGCTTCCAACAGCCTGCGGCCCATGGCCTCCGCCTCCCGCTTGTCCGTCAGCTCCCTATACAGGGGGAGGAGAGAACGACTGCGGCGGGCAAGGAAGACCGCACAGCGGTCCCCGGCGCTCAACGATTTCCAGGTCAACGGAAACAGTACGTACTGCTTCACCGCCGCATCGGTCATCCGGGGCAGGAGGGGGATCAGCTGCTGTTTTATGCCCTTTGGAAGCATGTGCCCGAAGACACAGAACTTCAGCTTGAGGTCATTCAAAAAGCGGAGAGAGTGCAGGGCATCGCACCCGGCAAAAGCATAGCTGCCCAGCTCCCGCAGGGCGGCGGGCAGAGTGAGGGCTTTCAGGGCTGTGCCGGAAAAAGCGCTGCTGCCTATACTGGTGAGGGGATCCGGCAGCTCCAGCTCCTTGAGGGATCTGCATTCGTTGAAGGCGCCGACGCCGATCCGCTCCAGGCCCTGCGGCAGGGCGATGGAGGACAAGGGGCAGCCGCAAAAGGCGAAATCACCGATGGATCTCACCGTATCCGGCAGCTCCACGCTGCCCAGGGAGAAACAGAGCTGGAACAGATGGTCGGGGATATGGGTCATCCTTCCAGGCAGGCTGACCTCCCGGAGGGACCGGCAGTTCCAGAACACCCCGGTACCCAGCGCGGTACGCTCGGGGATCCGGATCTCCCGCAGGGAGACACAGCCGTGGAAGGCCTCGTCGCCGATGCTCCGCAGACTCTCCGGGAGGCGTACGCTCCGCAGGGCGGTACAGCCGGAAAAGGCCTCGCTGCCGATACGCTTGATCCCGTTGGGCAGGATGACCTCCTCCAGGCCTGTATTGTCCGCAAAGGCCAGACTGCCGATGGCGGTGATCCCCTTGGGGACCCGCACTTTTACTTCATGTCCCGTATAGGCCAGCAGAGTGGAACGGGTCACGATGAGATCCGCATTGTCTTGCATGGTCACACCTCGTTTCGATCCTGATCCCCCGTATCATACCATAGTACCGGCAGCCCTTCAAGACTGCGGGCCGCCCGGCCCCCGCAGCCTGCCCGTATCCGCAAACCGCCGGGACCGGTCCGCATTCCCGTTTGACATTGGGGGGATTTCGCATATAATATGAAGAAACACATGATCGGTGACGAAACACATTGAGGTATCGGCTATGGAGAATAAACCCTGTCTGTATATCATCATCCCCTGCTACAATGAGCAGGCGGTGCTGCCCATCACCGCCCCCATGTTCCTGGAGAAGCTCACTTCTCTGGCGGCTCGGGGGAAGATCCGGGAGGACAGCCGGGTGCTGTTCGTGAATGACGGGTCGAAGGACGACACCTGGCGGATCATCCGGGATCTGGCGAAGCAGGACCCCCACTATCTCGGCATCAGCCAGAGCCGCAACCGGGGCCACCAGAACGCCGTGCTGGCGGGACTCATGGAGGCCAGGGACCGCTGCGACATCACCATCTCCATCGACTGCGACGGTCAGGACGATATCAATGCCATGGACGCCA
>JAEEGL017058388.1_pt1 | contig 11457 bp, 13 predicted proteins | sample 9134231 | NCBI WGS metagenome assembly JAEEGL01 (sample SAMN16246548, study PRJNA631951) | gut metagenome | biome: gut microbiome; feature: rumen; material: fiber-attached | host: Bos | place: Iran: Karaj | collected 2018-10
AGCCGTAAACGAGATCCGCACCGCACCCGTCCGTCACACAAGAGAGTGCGACAAGGATAAGATGGAAGCAGAAGTAAGGGATATTTTGGGAATATAAGAATTTTGGGGTTTTCCACATTTCCACAGCCGGAAACGTCGGAATTTCCACAGAAAATTTTAAAACCGCGGGGCGAGCCCGCGGTTTTTTTAGGGCAGCGCTCTGCGGGTCGGATGTTCGCAGCAGAAAATATGAACAAAAAGTTAAATTTGTGCCAAAAAAATCTTTAGTTTGCCACATTTTTGACATAAAGTTGAGTTAGAATGCGAACAGGTTCGTTTTTGGAAGGGCGAAGAAATTGGACGACACACTTTTTCCGAGGCCATCCGATGTGCGAACATAAAGCATTCCGACGCTTTGGGGGTCACCCCTCTGCACGGAGGCAGGGTATCGCCCTGCGCTTACTATTTTCCTAAATTTTAAAGGAGGAATTTGCAAAAATGAAAAGCTTTTTCAAAAAGCTCTCCCTTGTTCTTGCAGCAGCAATGATCATCACACTCATTCCTGCACAGCAGACCAAGGCTGCTGACGCAAAGGTTATCACCTACGCTAAGCAGAGCGAGAAAGACGCCATCGATGGCGTTTTAACACTTAAGGCTGGCGCTAAAGAGGACGTTAAGTTCCTTGGCTGCTCAGACTACAAGAAGACAGGTTCTAAGGTTAACGGTGGTTGGTCTTCATCCAACGAAGCTGTTGCTACCGTTGACAACAAGGGTGTTATCACAGCTGTAGCTCCCGGTACTGCCGAGATCGCTTACAACGCTACCGGTTACACCGGCACACTCTTCGTAGTAGTTCCCGCTGATTCTTATTCAGTATATCTTGCTGATCAGACTTCCAAGGAGAAGGTTACTGCTAAGACTCTCTCCAAGGTTGGCGAGCAGTATGATCTCTGCTTCATCGGCGCTACAGGCTACAAGTCTTCCAAGAACGCTGCTGCATGGGCTTCCTCAAACGAGGCTGTAGCTACTGTTGACAAGAACGGTCTTGTTACCGCTGTTGCTGCTGGTACAGCTACCATCTACCTTACAATCACCGATAAGGCTACCGGTAAGGTTGCAGCAAATTGGGCTGTTGAGCCTGCTGTTATCACCGTTAAGGAAGTTGACGAAGTTGTTCTTACTCAGACCGGTTACAACACCGCTACTGTTACTGTTGGTGGTAAGGTCCTTGAGAAGCTCGACGAAGTTAAGTTCTACGTTGTAGAGAACGACATCGACGTTGATATGTACAATGTTGAGCTCAAGGACGCTAAGAAGGGTATCCTTCAGTACAACGGCGCTGGTCTTGAGAACGGCAAGACATACTTCGTTACTGTTGCCGGCGTTAAGTCTAACGAGATCAAGGCTGAGGTTGGCGCTGTTAAGTCTTTCGATGTAACATATTCATCCAAGGCTGCTGCAACTGCAGATGCTCAGAAGGGCTTCGCATTTGTAGACATGGATACAAATGTTATCGTTGAGAACTTCAAGGATGCAGCTGGTAAGACAGTTGTTCTTCCTTCCGACGTTTATGTAGAGATCCTTGATACATATTATCAGGATGGCACATTACTTTACGAGAACACACCTATCGATACAACTACTCCCATCATCGTTTCCGAAGGTGGAAAGCACGTTGTAAAGGTTACTCTTAAGAACACTGAGGGTAAGGCTGTTTCTGAGACAGTTACAAAGGAAATCAAGCCCGATAAGATCCCTGCTCTTACATTTGCAGCATCTGACATCACCTTCAAGGTTGGTACTGTAGGTCAGGCATTCAAGGATGCTAAGGCACCCGCTGATGCTATCATCTCCACAACTTATGTAGATGGCAAGGGTATTGCACTTGAGCTCAAGGATTCCAGAGGCGTTAAGAACACATTCGCAGCAGGTGCAGTTTCTGCATCCGGTACAGCTTGGGATGGTTACTTCACATTCAAGACCTCTACTCCTTCCGTACTTGACGTAACTGATGACGGTACTCTTATTGCAAATAAGGCCGGCACAGCTGCAATCTCACTCTTCTACAACTACACTAACGATAAGGGTCTTCAGACCGTATTCCTTAAGTCTGTTAACCTTACTGTTGCTGGCGACCTCTACGCTAACAACTACAGCGCTGATAAGTGCGAAACAACAATGAACAGCACAACAACAGGTGCTTCTCTTGCGAGAATCTCCGATATCGCTGGTGCTAACAACTATAACAAGGCAACATTCAAGTTCACAGTTAAGGACCAGTTCGGCCAGAAGATCGAGTCTTATGATAAGATCGAAGTTACCGGTACAAACAAGGATTACTTCACAATCACAACTGGTGTTGGTGAGGTTACCGTAGTTGCTAAGGATCTTACTGTTGATGCTAAGGGCAACACTCTTACATCCGTTATGGCAAGCCTTCAGGTTAAGGTTACTGTTAACGGCAAGACCGTTACAATCCCTTACACTGTATATGCTTACAACTATGATCTTGCTTCCGCTACTGTTGAGGAAGAGCCTTACGTTTGGGTTAAGGGCGATGTTAAGGGTCTTGGTAACACAAACAACACTGCTAACACCGGTGCTTTAGTAGAGACCATCGTTCTTGTAGAAGTTAAGAAGATCGCTTCTATCCCTGTATATGGTCGCGTTCTTTCCGGATATCCCGTATACCTCTACAACACGACACTTGGTACAGCTGTAACTGATTCTACAGGCACACTCCTTGCTGCTGACAAGACATACAAGGATCTTACAGCAAATACAAAGGCACTTTCCGCTTGGGCAGCTGTTTCAGGTCACACCGCTTCCGGCAGAGCATACTTCGTAGAAGTTAAGGATGCTGTAAGCTATGCAGCTACAACTGACGCTATTGAGATCACTGTTCGTAAGGCATATGATGAACTTGCTGCTGCAACCGCAACAGGTGCAGGCTACGATACAGCAGAGCAGGCTGATGCTAAGGCTCTTGCAGGCATCACATCCAAGACAGTTGCTGTAAACGTATATCGTCTTGTTGGTTCTGATACAACAAAGAACGCTAGACAGTGCGTAACATACATCAACGCAGCTAAGGGTAACAACAGCTTCACCGTTAAGAACAACGATGTAGCTACTCTCAGCGCTAAGATCAACTGGAATGACGGTTATGACTTCTCAATGAGCTCCGTTCCTTCAAACAACTCCGGTTGGGAGACCCTCATTAAGAGCAACTCCCAGCTTTACATCAAGACTTGCGCAGGTACTGACGGCAAGTATGATGATGAGGTTAAGAAGTGGAGTGATCTTACAATCTACAACTTCTATGTAAACAACTCTACAAGAGGTTTCGTAGATGGCTCCAGATATGTACAGAGCATCCAGTTCTACTTCACCGATAAGAATGGTAAGCTTACATTCGTTAAGATCGATGTAAACAAGAACTTCATCGTTAAGTAATTAAAATCATTAAGTTGATTTCATCCCCCGGATTCTTCCGGGGGATGTTTATATTGCATAAAAAACCCGGTGGAAAGGCTTGTCGCCATCCCGCCGGGTTTTATTACGTAAGCGATGAATAACCGGCCGTCTTGAACTTATCTTACCAAAACTATACATTCAAATCCTGATTATTCAAGAGATCCGGGTGGTTTTCAGATGTCATTTTTTCTTTATATCTCAGCCCTGTACAGTGCTCCTATAGCATAGGTGATAACCTTTGCGTCAGCATCCTTGGTCTGCTGTGCAGGAATGAGTGTGATGATCATTGCTGCTGCAAGAACAAGGGAGAGCTTTTTGAATGCCTAGAAGGAGACATTTTAAAGACTCGAAGCGGATTGCGAATGTTTTCATTTTTGCAAATTACTCAGAACAAAATTGCTATAATAATATCAATATTTGACATATATAGATAAAATTGCTATTATATTAGCAGCTTGGAGGTTGATATGGAAAATGCATGGGATACGCCTTCTGATATTTCAAGAAGGCTGGCAGATAAAATTAAAGCGATCAGAAAGCGAAAGAAGATCACACAGAAACAGTTGGCAGCGAGAAGTAATGTGAGCTATGCATCGCTTAGAAAATTTGAAGAGACAGGAATGATCTCGCTGGAATCGTTTATCAAGCTGACAATGGAGCTTGGTGTTGTATCCGAAATAAATGCATTGTTTTCACACCCTGTTTATAACAGCATTGAAGAGGTAATAAATGACAGGAAACAGAACGCTTGAAGTGTATTATCATAAAGCGCATGTCGGAATCCTTGCAGAGATGCCGGACAGAAGGATTGCGTTTCAGTACACGGATGATTGGCTAAAGAATGGCTTTTCTATCAGCCCCCTTTCGTTGCCTTTAAAAAAGGATGTTTTTGTTCCGCCCGATACAGCAAGAGCGTATTTTGGCGGATTGTTTGGCATTTTTGCTGACAGCTTGCCTGATAGCTGGGGACAATTACTTTTAGACAGATATCTTGAGTCGATCGGAATAGCAAGAGATAGTATTACAACTTTGGACAGATTGAGTTTTGTTGGACGATCCGGTATGGGAGCATTGGAATACTTTCCTTCCGGAGACTCGGAATTTCAATATGAATCCTCAGATCTTGATTATGATAAGATCGCGCGTGAATGTGCTAAATTACTTTCATCCAAGAAAACAAAAGAACTTGATCTGTTATATAAAATGGGAGGCTCAAGCGGAGGAACAAGACCAAAGCTTTTGCTTTCCGATGAGGGCAAAGAGTGGATCGTTAAATTTCCGGCCGGGGGCGATCCGAGCAATTCAGGAAAAATAGAATATGATTATTCGCTATGTGCAAAAAAGTGCGGTATCGTGATGACAGAAACAAAAATGATACCATCATCTGTTTGTGATGGCTATTTCATGACGGAGAGATTTGACCGAAGAAACGGCGAAAAAATCTTCACTGCTTCTTTTGCAGGGCTTTTGGAAGCGGATTTTCGTGCGCCTGCTTGTGATTACAAGACCTTGTTAAAACTTGTCAGGGTATTGACTAAAGAAAACGAAAAAGATATAGAACAATTATTCAGGATAATGTGTTTTAATGTATTTGGTCATAATCTTGATGATCATGTGAAAAATTTTGCTTTTATATACACAAATGATCAAGGTTGGAGGCTTGCTCCTGCTTACGATCTAACATACAGCGACACATACTGGGGTGAGCATACCACATCCGTAAACGGAAAAGGGAAAAATATAACGGATACTGACCTTATAAAGCTTGGAACTGAGGCCGGACTGACAAAGAGCAAATGTTCTCATATACTTAAAGAGATCATGAAGGAAACATCTGTTTTGGATTCATATATAAAAAAACCTCAGACAAACAAAACGACAAAAAAGATTCCGATAAATCACAGGATAAAAGAACTCTCTGCATTGAATAAACCATGAAACTGATATTTGCTTCGGATTCCTTTAAAGGAACCATATCTTCCAAAAGAATATCGGAGATGCTGACAGAGGCTGCAAAAGAAGTATTCGGGGACTGCAAGATAATAGCTTTCTCTGTCGGTGACGGCGGAGAAGGGACGGCGGAAGCGGTCTTCGAAACTTGCGGGGGAGAGAAGGTCTTTTGCAATGTGCACGATCCGCTGATGAATCCGCTTGAATCTTATTACGTGAAGATCCTGGGAAAATGTGCGGCCGGGGATAATAATATATCAAGACAAATATGTAAGACCTCGGAAACGGCGATCATCGAGACCGCTCTTGCCATCGGATTACCCCTTGTACCGCCCGGGAACCGAAACCCCATGAAAGCAACATCCTTCGGTGCGGGAGAGCTTGTGAAGGCAGCGCTTCAAAACGGTCATAAAGATATTATTGTGACGCTGGGCGGATCTGCCACAAACGACGGGGGAATGGGTTTCTTAAGGGCTCTCAGTGTGCGATTCCTTGACGGATATGGAAAAGAGCTTTCAGGGACCGGAGCGGATCTTTGCAAGATAGCGGATATCGATGCTTCCGGACTGATACCTGAGGCTCGAAATGCCTCATTTACCGCTATGTGCGATGTGAAAAATCCGCTTTGCGGAGAGACCGGAGCCACCTTCACATACGGAAAACAGAAGGGTGCCGATAAAGAAACGCTGAGGAACCTTGAAGAAGGCATGATGAACTTCCGGGATGTGATAAAAAGGCGATTCGGGATCGATCCGGATAAGATCCCCGGAGCAGGAGCTGCGGGAGGGCTCGGAGCAGCGCTCAAAGTATTTCTTAACGCAAACCTTAAGCCCGGAATAGAAACAGTCCTTGACCTTTCGGGATTTGATGACATAATAAAAGATGCAGACCTTATAGTTACGGGAGAGGGCTGCATTGACTCACAGAGCTTGAACGGCAAAGCTGTCATGGGAGTGGGGGACAGGGCTTTGAAAGCAGGGATCCCTGCGGTTGCCCTTTGCGGATGCACGGGTGACGGATATGATGGGATATTCGGTCACGGCATCAAAAAGGTTTGGACAACGAAACCTCTTGACATGAAAACCGATGAAGCCATGGAACGGGCTGAAGAACTCTATCTTAAGGCTGCATTCGGGATGTTCAAAGAGATAAAGGAAAAGGGTTTACATTGACAGGAGAAAAGGAGGAGGTAGGTTATGGAACATGAGGTCACGAGAAAACAGCCGCTTCTTGATAAAAACGGCTTTATTACCGAGGCCGGATGGGCAAGGACACCTGTCTGGGATTACAACAGGGAAAACATTAAGGCGCCCTGGTTCAGAAAAAAAGAATGGGACTATTACCTGTTTAACACCGATACATTTGCTGCGGCATTTACCATATCGGATCTGGGATATATAGGGCTGCTCAGCGTTTCCTATCTGGACCTTGTAAACGGCAGCGAGCATACGGAGTCTGAACTCGTCCTGTTCCCGAAGGGAAAGAAATTCGGGCTTGGGAGCTCTGTAAAAGACGGAAATGCGCATTGCGAGACAAAGAGGCTAAAAATGTCATTTGAAATGACACCGGATGGCAGGCGCATCAAATGTGATTTTAAGGGTTTTGACAAGGCTAAGAACGCGGACTTTTCCGCGGATCTTTTCGTAAAAGAGCCGGATATGGAGGCAGTATACATCGCGACTCCCTGGAAGGAGAAGCCCACAGCATTTTATTATAACTGCAAGATGAACTGCCTTACCGCGGAGGGGGAGATCCGCTACGGAGATATCAGGCAGACCGTTACCCACGAAACATGCAGCGGCGTACTTGACTGGGGACGCGGCGTGTGGACATACGACAACACCTGGTTCTGGGGGACCGGCAGCGGAAGGCTCAACGGTGAGCCCTTCGGATTCAACCTCGGCTACGGCTTTTCCGACAGGTCAAGCGCCTCCGAAAACGGCATATATTACAAGGGAAAGATCCACAAGACAGAAAATGTGACATTTAAAATTCCCGCCGACGCAAACGGACAGCGGGAATATATGAAAGAATGGTCTGTGGATTCCGCAGACGGAAGGCTTAAGACTGTATTTAAGCCCATCATAGACCGCAGCGCCTGCATGGATTTTAAAGTGATCATAAGCGATCAGCATCAGGTGTTCGGCAGGCTCTCCGGTACGTTTATTACAGACGACGGGGAAACTCTTGTAATTAATGATTTTATCTGTGCTCTTGAAGTGGTGAGAAATAAGTACTAGCGAAACGCTTTTATTATGTGGCGTCTGTACTAGAAGTTGTTTCCGTTCCAGCCCCAGTTTGAGATGGCATCGTATGTGATGTAGATCCTGTCGGGAGCAATGTTTAAGGCTTCGTTTATTATCTTTGTTATCTCGCCGGTGAGCTTTGAAAATCCGGCTTTGTCTTCGCCGCCGAAAACTTTTACTTCGATGAAAGCGGAAGGCGCGGAAGCATCACCGCCGAACCAAATGCGGCAATCATCTGTAAATTCGGTCATCAGCCATCTTTCGCTTTTTCCGGGAAGGATGGCTATTGCTTTTCCCAGCTTTTCTTTGATCTCTTTCTCTTTTTCCGGGCTGATCTTTGTGGTAACTCTTGTTCCTATGTAAGGCATGGCGTCCTCCTTGTTATCGTTTTTTAATCGTTTTTTTCTTGATATACTGAAGAATAATAATAAAATGATGTTAAGTATTAGAATAATAGGAGGGAATAAATGAAGATCACAACATTTAATCCTCAGATCATAACTAAGGATGCGGATGAGGTAGTAAAACTGTTTGAAGAACTGGGATTTGAGAAACGTCACTGCCAGGAAGGGATCGGTGAGCTGGACGTTACGGGTATCCGTATGCGCGATCCCAACGGTTTTTATGTTGACATTTCACAAACCGAGGCACTTCCGGGAGGGGATATGGCAGCTATCCGCATGAACGTTGATGATTTTGAAGAGGCATATGACCTGCTCATTTCCCGCGGATTTAAAAATATATATGGTGATCATACGGTTGCCGCAAAGAATGCAAAGTCTGCGATGATGATCTCGCCTTCCGGTTTTGCGATCAATCTTATACAGCACAATCCCAAAACAGAATAAAGGAGAACCGTATGTCACAAAAAACGAGCAGAATCACACTTTTACTTTGTGGATTGGCGGTCTTTTTGTCAGGAGCCGCGCTGATCGTGGCACTCTGTACTGCATCTGACAGACGTGACTCATCGGATGTTCAATATGTTCTTTATCTCGGAACCAATGACAAGGACCTTAACACCCCTGTATTTGAGCCCGAGACTGCCAAAAAAGAGGCGGAAAAGATACTGATCGAACACTTCGGCGGGTTTACCATCCAGGAAGCAAACGGCGGATGGATCGACGGCGGCATGGTATATCGTGAATATACACTTGTAATACATTTAAGCGACACCTCTTTGGATGAGGTGCATAAAGCTGCCGACGATTTGATAGAGGTATTCAATCAGAGCTCCGTGCTCATTCAGGAAAACAGAACCGCAACAGAGTTTTATGCGGGGAAATAGATGGATTAGCAACTTAAGAATTTATCGCGCCCGAGCTGTTTTTCCAGGTCTTCTTGTTTTTTGAGCATTTCCAGGGCTTTTTCGGAAGATGATTTTTTGACCTCCAGTTTTAAGCCGCAATTTGGACAGAGAATAGAGCCCGCAAACATGAGCTGGTGCATGGAGATGGGTATAAAGTTGTTGCATTCGGGGCAAGGAATTCCTGCCGGACGACTGCCACCCTGAAGGGCTGTCCGGCTGGTGCCGTGAGTTTGCATTCCCCCGTTTATAAGGTCAAGATCTTCGTCTTCAAGTTCGATAATGATCTCGCCTTTCTTTTCGTCGGGTTTTCCGGCTTTGTTTTCAAGAAGCTTTCCTGTGAGTTTCATTTTAACCTCCCGGTCTCTTAGGACCTGTTTGCAAATGACAAAGGTAACAATATCATTATACATTTTTCACGCATCAGTTCAAGTCAGTTATTGCTTATTTCGTTGACATTAAAGTCTTATGAGTGGTATATTTGACGGGTAATCAATTCCAAGGAGGAAATAAAATGGCAGTTAATTCCATAGATGCGGAAGACGATCAGTTCGCGTACCGCTATGATACACAGCTTCTTATCGACAGAAGGGACAAGGACCTTGATGAAGATGAGATAAGAGACTATATTACAGAGCATTTTGAGGGTAACTCCCTGATCTCCGCAGGAGACGAGGACCTTGTAAAGATCCACTTTCACACAAACGAACCATGGAAGATCCTGGAATATTGCAATTCCGTAGGCGAGATCTATGACATCGTTGTTGAAGATATGATCCGCCAGACAAACGGACTTCACGGGTGAGAAATAATTATTGTTTCGAGAAAGGAGAACCAAAAAATGAAACTCGTCGGTGAGCTTAAGAAAAAAGTAGATAACGCAGCAACATTAGAGGAAAAACGTGACGCTATCGCTGAAGCAGGAATAGAGCTTAACGATGCCGAACTTAATAAGGTTGCGGGCGGCGGATGCGCTTCAAGCGATGATGATAAGAAGGAAGACAAGCGCTCCTCTGGCGGTAAAGGACATCCTAAGATCGATCCCTGAAATAGGTGTCATTTTACAAAAACCAAATATGAAAAAGGTTCCCCGGAGCATTGTCTCGGGGAACTTTTTTTACAGGAAAAGCAGGTCATTTTATACTATTGAGTCCTGACTGACATATTTTCTTTAGCACGATGATCCGGAAGTAATAATTATTGCTTGTTGTTCACGGTCGAAAGCGGAATGAATTCTATCTTCAACACCATGTTCAAGGCTTTTGCTACACGCTGAAGTGTTTTTATGGAGGGATTTCCGGTGCCACGTTCTAATCTGCTGATATCTGCCTGAGATATTCCGGAAACCGCAGCCAGTTTTTTCTGGGTCAACCCCTCTTGTTTTCTTGCATCGATCATTGCCTGCCTCAATGTGAATTCAGGCTCGAGAGCATCGTATTCCGATTTGAATTTCGGGTCTTGCATCTGTTCGTTGATAAATTCATCTAAAGTAGTATTCATTTTTCTTCCTTCCCGGCGAAATAGTCTGCCCTATATGCTTTTGCAAGATCAATTACTTTACGGGGCGTTTTTTGTTGTTTTTTAACATAGCCATTAGTAAGTAATACAAGTTTATCAGCATCGTAGAAATACAGTAATCGTGTAATATTTGACCCGACTTTGGCTCTTAATTCGAAAATGCCGTCTTCAAGTTCTTTTGAATATGGTTCGCGAAGTTCTGGCCCATTTTTTTGAAGCAACTCAAGAGTCCTTATCATTTTTGCTCTCATCGGATAATCAAGCTTTAATAGGAATTCTTTTGCGGGCATTTTACCGGTGCTTGTTTCATAGAATATGGTATTGTATATATGCATGTTTCTCCTTTAATAATATGTGGTATATCACATAAAGTCAAGTGAAATTTAGTTAGTCCTCTCTTTTCTACATATTGATTCCTGATTGACTTTTAATTGTGGCGAATTCGCCATAATTAAAATCCGGATTATAAATCTTTTCCCTCTACATCAGCCCCAGAGTGCCCGAGCTTTTGTCCAGGTCACGGAGATGGAGGACATATGATATGTCTTCCTGGCGGATGTTTTTGCTTTCCACAAGGTCTGCGGAAGTTCGTGCCAGGCGGAGGAGCTTGTGGATAACTCTCGCGGAATATCCGAATTTGTCACAGGCTTTTTTAAGGAGTGTTCTTGTATCGGGATCAAGAACGCAGAATTCATCTATCATTGAGCTTGACATTGAAGCATTGCAGGTCACACCCGGAACGTGTTCGAAACGCTTTTTTTGTATCGATCTTGCACGTTCAACGCGCTCTTTTAATTCTCTTGAGGACGGAGCGGGAACAGCTTTTTCGTCAAAGAGATCCACAGGTTCAACATGCTTTTGTATATCTATGCGGTCAAGTATGGGACCGGATATCTTGTTCCTGAATTTAACGATCTCGTAATCTGTGCAGCGGCATTTGCGGGTAGGGTAGTAGCCGCAGGGGCAGGGGTTCATCGCCGC
>JAEEGL010675534.1_pt1 | contig 11456 bp, 11 predicted proteins | sample 9134231 | NCBI WGS metagenome assembly JAEEGL01 (sample SAMN16246548, study PRJNA631951) | gut metagenome | biome: gut microbiome; feature: rumen; material: fiber-attached | host: Bos | place: Iran: Karaj | collected 2018-10
CGTTGCGGTCGATGACGGCTTCCTCAGCCTGTCCCAGGTATTTTCCGCTGGTATAGGCAACCAGATGCGGCAGAGAAGGAAAGCTGTCGTAATAAGCGGAAAGGGACTGATACTGAGTATCATCGGAAGTGATATACTGCGAAGAAAGAATTGTTCCGTTTACGGAAGCCTGATAATCCTCCGGGATCACGAAAGTCGATTCGTTCAGATAGAATGAAAAATCATAATCTTCCGAAGCAAGCGTCCAGGGGCGGAAACCGAGCCGTTTTTCTTCCGAAGGTTCAAAAGAAACCGTACCGATACTCCGGCCGTCTGCCCTCGCGGAATAGACAAGCTTTTCCGGGGTGCTGAGCGTGGAGGAACGGATGTATTCCGTCCGTGACAGGATATCCGCAACAAAGAATCTGATCTCCTGATCGCTCTGAAGGCTGCGGTCAACTTGACTCAGCGAGGCAAGAACGGCATCTCCCGGGCCTTTTGTTCTGATCGTCTCCGTATAGGCGTCTACGCTGTTGTAGGGCCGTGTCTCTTCATAGGCTTTCAGCCAGTCGTAAAAGAAGATCAGCGCGATAACGGATAAAATCAAAAACAGAAAAATATAAATCAGAAGGCCCGTACCGAAACAGGATTTTTTTCTTTCAGTTGCCATCGGTATGACCCTCCTTCAGCACAACAAAGCTGGTAGGAATCGGACGGATTCCGATAACGGAGGCGTTGTTGTTGATATACTCTCCTCTGAACCACAGCAGGGAAGAGGAACCGCCGTCGAGGTTGCATGCATTCACGGCACCGAACCGCAGCATGATTTCCGCCTCATCCAGATAGGTAGCGCCGAGGCTGTTCGGCTGCCTGCCGTCAATGACCAGCAGCAGAATGGCGCCGTCGGAACGCTGGCCGATTGCGGTTCTCGGGTTAAGGCCGCTGGCAAGCTTGTCCGGATCCACGGATTCCCCGTTCGCGACCAGGACAGGTCCGTACCCTGTACCGTCGCGGATCTTCCGGGTTTTCAGCTCTTCTGTCGAGGTAAAGCCGACCTGCAGAATGTTATCCTGATCAATGCCGACGAAGCCTTTTCCGATGCCCTGCCAGGCGCAGTAGACTTCCCCTCCGCTGACAATGGCACAGTCAGGCATGCTTCCATTGCCCTGACCGTTCGGATCGTCAAAGCCGCCTCCATTGATGCCTGCTACCGCATTAAACATTTCCACGTACTGCGCAACCGTATATCCTTTGGCTCCGAGCATATCGGGATTGCAGCCCAGTACCACGCGGGAAGGATCCAGTACGATCAACATGTAGCCTGTATAGGTTTCACCCGGAACGGATACCAGGATCAGCCCGTCGTCGTCATCGTCGATATATCCCCAGTCATCCTGATAATGCCCTGCTGCAGACGATGCTGTGTCGGTTTTTACAGTGATAAGGGAAGTATCCGTTTCTTCGACAGTGATTTCTTCTGCCTTTTCGATTTCTGCAATTTCCTCGTCAGACAAATACAGGTTGGCGAGAAAACCGATGGCGCTGGTCTCGCGTACGGAGCGGACGAACAGGTCGCGCGCTGTGGGAGAGGGGCCTCTGCACAGCAGAAACATGACGCAATAGAGCAGAATAACCAGCAGCACCAAAGTTGTCAGCAAAACGCACAGAATACGAAGGATTACGGTAAGTGCGGAAGTTTTCCTTTGCTTTACAGCATGAGAAGCCATTTCATTTCTCCAGTGATGAAAAATAAATCCAATTGTTTATAATATCGTTTTATACGGAAAAAGTCAACAATGGTGTGGCAGTTTTCAGGCTGATGTGGTACAATAAGCGGACAGGAACCAATCATTCGGAGGATAATATGAGGAATACGGTTACGATCATAACGAATATCGCCATGCTCCTGTGTACGGTTGCCGCGGTTTTTCTGGCGCTGAATCAGATGCTGTTTCCGGCTGTGATCCTTCTGGCAATCGCTGTTCTTTTCTTCGTTCTGAAGCTTGTGCTCGGCAAAAACACAGAAGAAGCAGCGGAAGATAACGGCCCGCGCTATGACAGATCTGCAAAATATATGCGCATCTGCCCGGAATGCGGTTTCGTGGGCTCACAGCTTTCAAGCGAGAGTGTGCCGCCCTGCCCGAAGTGCAAAGCCACCCTGATTGCAACGGATACGACGCTCCCCGAATTTGCCGGCATGACAGAAAAACAGCGCACTCAATGGAAGAGGCGCTGGTTGAAATAATAACTCTTATTACTCTTTTTATCTGGTGTTGGATTACTTCTGCGTGGAAAGATAGTCTTTCAGATACAGGATTGCCCGGCGGTATCCATCAAAGCCGAAGCCTGCAAAGCATTTGATGCAGGCCATGCCGGGATAGGAAACCTGCCGGAAGCTTTCCCTTACCGAAACATCTGACAGATGAACTTCCACAGCAGGAATCTGAACGGCTTTCAAAGCGTCCAGAATAGCGACGCTGGTATGCGTATACGCGGCGGGATTGATGACAATCCCGTCCGTTTTTTCATAATAGGCCTGCTGAATCCTGTCAACAAGTGCCCCCTCGTGGTTTGACTGGAAAAGAACGGGCTCTATCCCTTCCGCCATGCAGCACCCGCGGATGAATGCTTCCAGAGCGTGGAAATCTTCTTTTCCATAGATATCCGGTTCGCGGATGCCCAGCATATTGAGGTTAGGGCCGTTAAGTATCAGAAATTTCATTTCAGAGCCTCCAGTATGGCAGCTGCGGTATCTTCCGTACTGCCGTTGTTATCCACAGTGAGATCGGCAAACTGTTCGTAAAACGGATTGCGCTGCGCCTCCATCTGTTTCAGGTCGGTATGGAGTGAGAGCGGCCTTCCTTCCCGGGCAAGCCTGTCCGTATCCCTGATGAGACGGATAATAGTGCCGTTCTGATGCAGGAGAGGATAGTTTTCCGCACGGGTAACGCAGCCGCCTCCTGTGGAAATGACCAGACCGGACTGTTTGCCCAGTTGAGCGAGAACAGCCGTCTCTCTCCGCCGGAAGCCGGCTTCTCCTTCCTGACGGAAGATTTCCGGGATGCTCATGCCGGCTGCCGTTTCAATCTCGGCATCCGCTTCACGGAGCGGCCTTTCCAGCTTCTTTGCAAGCAGGGCGGCAACCGTCGTTTTTCCTGAACCCGGCATCCCGATGAGGATCAGGTTCTGCATCTGGAAGCAAAGCAGATCAGTAATCCGGTTTATTTCCGGATCCGGCAGTGCTTTTCCGAGAAACAGCTCCGCACTTCGCTTTGCCTGTGCAACCAGCATCAGCAGCCCGCCCGAATGTGGGATTCCGAGCTGTTCTGCCTGTAGCAGCAGTGCCGTTCTTGCGGGATTGTATACTACGTCCAGCACGGCGGCAAGATCCGGAAAAACTGCCAGATCCACTGCTTTTTCCCCGTTGTTCGGGAACATGCCGAGAGGTGTGGTGTTGGCGATCAGAAAAGCATCCTCATGCCGGGTTATATTCTGGTAATTGTTCTCTCCTGTACGGGAAATCGCAATAACTTCCGCGCCGTGCCGGCGCAGGACGGCACAAACGGTAACAGACGCTCCGCCCGTCCCGAGGACAAGGGCCTTTTTCCCGGAAAGCTCAGCCCCGGGAAGCACAGAATTCAGCAGCATTTCGAAACCGAAAGCGTCTGTGTTGTCTCCGTAAATGCTGCCGTCTTCCCGGCGCAGCAGGGTGTTGACGCTCCCGATGATCTTCGCAGTCTCCGACAGTTCGTCGCAGCAGGGAATAACCGTCTTTTTATAGGGGATGGTCACATTCAGCCCGTGCCAGTCCCCCCTGCGGACAAACTGTTCAACTTCGTCGGGCGCCTTTTCGAAAAGAGAATATTCATAGTCTGCCAGCAGCCCGTGGATCTGAGGGCTATAGCTGTGGCCGAGCTTTTCACCGAGCAGTCCGCACTGCATCTCAGACCACCTCACTGTAACTTCCGAGGTATTCATATTCCTCACAGACGTCGCTGAGTTCTCCCATCAGTTGGATGAATTTCGGTGAATAGACGGAAGTGTCCAGATCAAAATAAAACATGAATTCAAAGCTGCGCTCCGGCAGAGGCCGGCTTTCAAGCTTGATCAGGTTGATCCCGAGTGCGTAAAAGCGCGAAAGCACCTTATACAGGGAACCGGGTTCATGGGGCAGTATCATCATCAGGCTGGTACGGTCAGCACCGGGATAAATTTCCAGATTCTTGGAGATGCAGATAAAACGGGTGTGATTGTTCCCGCTGTCCTGGACGTCCGGCTTCAGGATTTCCAGCCCGTACAGTTTGCTGCAGGCCCGGGAGGAAAGTGCTGCTGTGCAAGGATCGTCTGACTCTGCGACCAGTTTGGCTGCCACTGCCGTGTTCTCACAGGGAATAACCTTCACGTTCGGGAAATTCTGCAGAAAGGCCGAGCACTGCGCGATAGCCTGGGAATGGGAATAGATTTCACGGATATCGCTGATTTTGGTGCCCGGTTTGGCAAGCAGGTTGTGATCGACTTTGATCCGTACGGACCGTACGATGCGGAAGTCATGCCTGAGCATGAGATCGTATACCGCGTTGACGGAACCCGCTGTGCTGTTTTCCACCGGTATAACGCCGTACCGGCAGAGTCCTTTTTCAATGGCGGAAAAAACGGCGTCAAAGGTCGAAAAATAAAAAATGCTCGGGCGGGCGAAAAGTTTTTCGCAGGCAATGCCGGAATAGGCGCCTTCCACACCCTGGCATGCGATGATGGCTTTTTCCGGGAAGAGCTGCGGTGTATCACGGAGCGCTTTCTCAATCGCCTCTGTTTCTGCGCTGACAGGGTGCAGAATACGGTTCTGTCGGTTGCGGGAGAGCTCCATGATCAGAGAAAAGAGGGAAATTGTATACTCGCTGAGTTCCTCCGGGCTCTTTTCTTCCAGGTGACGGAGCTTTTCCTTTTCCCTCCGCACGTCGAGGACGGGAAGGCTGTTTTCCTTTTTCCACGCGGCAATCTCCGCTGCAATGTTCATCCTTTCGGTGAACAGGGAAAGCATCTCATCATCTATTTTGTCCAGCTGAAGGCGATAGTCGTTCAGTTCCATGCTGTTTCCTCCGTTAAATCGTATATGGCAATGGCAGCCGCTGCTTCTATAACAGGCACTGCCCGCGGAACGATGCAGGGATCATGTCTTCCGGTAATGCAGAGCGTCTGTTCCTGCAGCGTCTGCAGGTTAACACTCTGCTGGGGTTTCGCAATGGAGGGAGTAGGTTTGAAAGCAGCGCGGAATACGACGGGCATCCCGTCTGAAATGCCGCCCAGTATGCCGCCTGCGTTGTTTGTGACGGTCCTGATCTGTCCGTCTGATGCGCAGAAGGCGTCATTGTTTTCGCTTCCCCGCATGGCCGCGGCAGAGAAGCCGGCACCGAATTCAATTCCCTTTACAGCCGGCACGGCGAAAACAATGCAGGAAATCTGGTTTTCAATGCCGTCGAACATCGGCTCTCCCAATCCCGTTGGGAGATTCCGGATGATGCATTCCACAATTCCGCCCACGGAATCACCGTCAGCTTTCGCTTCCGCGATGACGCTTTGCATGGCTTCGCCGGCTTCATCATCGGAAACCGGAAACGGCTTGCCGGCAACACTGTGTGTAAACGGCGTGTTATCCCGGATGTTTCCGACGGCGAGTATGCGGGCGTCTATCACAACTCCGTGCCGCTTCAGTTCCTGCAGCAGAATACCGCCGGCTATGCACAGCGGTGCTGTCAGACGGCCGGAAAAATGCCCGCCGCCGGCGTAGTCCTGATAGCCGTGGTATTTGACTTCCGCCGTATAATCCGCATGACCCGGGCGGGGAAGAGTCCTGAACTGCTCATAATCACTGCTTCTTGTATTGTTGTTGCGGAGTATGGCTGTAATCGGTGTACCGCATGTAAAGCCGTCCTTTAATCCGCACAGGAATTCCGGGCGGTCTGCTTCCCTGCGGGGAGTTGACCAGTCATTCCGGCCCGGTGCCCGTCTCGCAAGAAAACGCTGCAGTTCTTCCGTATCTACGGGAATCCCTGCAGGAAGCCCTTCAAGCGTCATGCCGATGGCTTCCGAATGGCTTTGCCCGAAAACAGACAAACGTAAACGTCTGCCGGAAAAGCTGCTGCTCATGATGTACACTCCTTCCAGTCATCCCAGAATCCGGGATAGGATTTCTCAACACATTCAGAACCTGTCACCAATACGGGTTCTCTGCAGATCGATGCGGCAAAGGCAGCGCTCATGGCAATGCGGTGATCATGGAAACTGTCTGCCGTTCCTCCCTGCAGAGTTCCCTTGCCGTGAATAACAAGGCTGTCTTCCTTTTCTTCCGCTGAACCGCCTAGAGCTGTGATCAGGGCTGCGGTGCTTGCGAGGCGGTCTGATTCCTTCATCCGCAGCCGGGCTGCATTTACGATATAAGTGTCTCCTTCGGCTGCGCAGCTCAGAACCGACAGTACAGGGATCAGATCCGGAATGGAAGATGCGTCGATTTCCAGCGGTCTGCACAGCCTCTTCCGTATAAATACCTGGTTTTCTTCGGGCATTTCCCGGATTTCCGCTCCGAAAGCATCCAGTAGCTGCAAAACAGCCCGGTCGCCCTGATGAGAATGGCAGTTCAGCCCCTCAACGGTGATGCCTCTATCTGAAAGCGCACCTGCGCAGAGAAAAAATGCGGCGTTTGACCAGTCTCCTTCGGCTGTCAGAAAAGGCGGCAGAGAGGGCGTCTGGCTGCCCGGGATGTTCCATCCGCCGGAATGGCGGTGAACGCTGATATTTGCTTCGGAAAGCGCGTCCTCTGTCAGATGAATATAGTCTGCCGATTCAAGCCTGCCTTCTATGATAATTTCACTGTTTTCGGAAAGCAGGGGAAGAGCCATAAGAAGTCCGGAAAAGTACTGGGAAGAAATGTTGCCCGGAAGCGCATAGCTGCCTGCTTCCAGCTTGCCTTCGCAGAACAGGTTTTTTCCTTCGCGCCGGATGTTCATCCCATGCGCTGTCAGCACAGCCTCATATTCCTGCATCGGCCTTTCGGGCAGCCGGCCTTCCATAACAAAACAGCCGCCTGCGCCGAGCGCCCCGACTGCGGGAAGAAGAAAGCGCAGAGTGGAACCGCTTTCCCCGCACGGAAAAACGGCATTTTCCGCAGGCACACGGATCGGCTGAACATCAATTCTGTTTTCGCAGGTTTGTATTTCCGCACCGAGTGCGCAAAGGCAGTCTGCTGTAGCGATAATGTCTTTTGAGAGCCCGTTTATTGAGATGCTGACAGGCATTTTTCCGAGCGCGGCACAGATCAGCAGCCGGTGTACGATGGATTTTGAGGAGGGAATCGTCACAGAACCCGAACGCCGGCCTGGTGAGACAGAGATGTTCATTTCAGTATCCTGCCTCCAGCCATTCTTTCAGCTCTGTCGGTGTGACAGCCACGGTTTTACAGTATCCGATCCCGCAGGGAACGATCAGATGAAGTTTTCCCTGTGAAAACTTCTTATCGAGCAGCAGGGTATCATAGAGTTCATTGGCAGGGTAGGGAGATTCCGTCGGGAGAGAGTATGCCTGCAGCAGGGAGAGAACGCGGCTGCAGGAGTTTCGGTCCAGCATGCCTTTCCGTACCGCTGCTCGGGAAATCATGGCCGTTCCGGCAGCTACTGCCTCTCCGTGCAGAAGCGTATAGGCGCTGCGCTTTTCGATAGCGTGTCCGAAAGTGTGCCCGAGATTCAGCAGGCGCCTTTTTCCGAGATCGTGTTCATCCTCTGCCACGATATCCGCCTTGCACTGCACGCAGCGCTCGATGATTTCTGAGATGTTCTCATGCCCGTTTTCCAGTGCGGAAAACAGGGTTTTGTCACCGAGTATGCCGTATTTGATCACTTCCGCATACCCGGCCATGAGTTCCCGCCCGGGCAGAGTATCCAGAGTGTCGGTATCGCAGAGCACGAGGGAAGGCTGATAAAAAGTACCGGCCTGATTTTTTCCCGCCGGAAGATTGATTGCGGTTTTTCCGCCTACTGAGGAATCGACGGCAGCCAGAAGGGTTGTCGGAACCTGTATGAAGCCGATGCCCCGCTGAAAAGTGGAGGCGGCAAATCCCGCCAGATCACCAGTGACACCTCCTCCGAGAGCAATTACGCAGTCGGAACGCGTCAGAGTGTGCTCGGCGAGGAAATCCAGCAGTTCTCCGTACCGCTGCAGGCATTTGGTGTTTTCTCCTGCCGGGAAAACGATCGGGTATGCGTCGAATCCGGCATCTCTCAGGCTTTCAAGGGCGGTGCTCCCGTAAAGTGGGAAGACGTTTTCACCGGAGACCACAGCGCATCGTTTTGCCTTTGTGCAGGAGGATACCTCCCTGCCGAGTGAGGGCATGAGTCCGCTGCCGATTTTTACTTCATACTGTCCGGACGGAGCGAAAACCGTAATGTTTTTCATTTCCCGTCAATCTCCTCTTTGATGCGCTTCCCGTCCTGCAGAAGATCGGTCAGCTCTTCCAGATTGTCTGCCTCCATGGCGTCACGGTAGGCGCTGAGGCTTTCAATGATGCTGTTGATTTCCGTCAGGAGATAGTCTTTGTTTTCCATAAACAGCTCTGCCCACATGGGGGCGTTCAGCCAGGCTACGCGCGTCAGATCTTTATAGCTGCCAGCGGAAAAGCCGTGATGTTTGCGGGCTGTAGGGCTTTTGACATAGGCGTTGGAAACCACATGCGCGAGCTGGGAGGTAAAGGCGATCATCTCGTCGTGTTCTTCGGCTGTTGTAACGGAAAAACGCGAGAAACCTGCCGGAGACAGCAGCTCTTTAATGCGGCCGAGAAGAAAGATATCGTCAAAGCGCGGGGGAACGATAACCATAGGCGCGTTGTGATAAAGTGTCGCTTTGGCGTACTTGTAACCGGAGTACTGTGTGCCTGCCATCGGGTGTCCGCCTACAAACGTGAAGCCGTATTCTTCCGCCATCGGGAAGCAGGCCTCGCAGACAACGCGTTTGGTTCCGCTGCAGTCGATCACAAGAGGTTTTTCACCGATATAAGGCGCCAGTTCGCGAAGCTTGCTGATGCAGGCTTCCGGATAAATGGTCAGCAGAACGAGGTCACAGGAAGCGATGTTCTCTTTTGTCAGATCCCCGTTGACGTCCCCGCTGAGCTTTGCAAATTCCAGCACGGAAGCGGAACGGTTCATGGCAAGCACGTCCCATCCGGCCGCATGATATGCCTTGGCAAAGCTTCCACCGATCAGCCCGAGGCCGACGATTCCTACCCGCTTCATTTCACGATCTCCCGGATAGCGCGTACTTTATCGGCGAGATCCGCGAACTCTTCCGGCCGCAGTGACTGCGCACCGTCGCACAGTGCGTGCATCGGATCATTGTGCACTTCTATGATCAGTCCGTCCGCTCCTCCGGCGGTTGCAGCCAGAGCCATGGGAGGTACAAGTCTGGCAATGCCGGTGGCATGGCTTGGGTCTACGATCACCGGCAGATGCGTCAGCTGGTGCAGCATCGGAACTGCCGCAAGATCGAGGGTATTTCTTGTATAGTCTGAAAAAGTGCGGATTCCGCGCTCGCACAGGATTACACGCTCGTTGCCGCTCGCCATAATATATTCGGCGCTCATCAGCAGTTCCTTCAGCGTATTGGCAAGGCCGCGCTTCAGCAGAATCGGTTTGTCCAGACGGCCGAGTTCGCGCAGAAGGTCAAAATTCTGCATGTTCCTTGCTCCGACCTGGATCACATCCACATCCTCAAACAACGGCAAATCCATGATGTTCATCAGCTCGGTCACGATGGGCAGGCCGGTTTCCTGACGGGCAATTTTCAGCAGTTCGAGCCCGGTAGCCTTCAGCCCTGCAAAGTCATAGGGGGAGGTACGCGGCTTGAAAGCTCCGCCGCGCAGCATCTTTGCGCCTGCCGCCTTGACGGCTTTGGCAACCGTAACGATCTGCTCCTCGGATTCCACGGAGCAGGGGCCGGCAATCATGACGAAGTTTCCCGCGCCGATTTTGACATCGCTGACTTCTACAACCATTGATTCCGGATGGAATTTGCGGTTGCAGCATTTGAAAGGTTCGGTAACCCGCTTGACGGAATCAACGATCTCCAGGCTTTCCACGAGATCCATATCCACATTGGAAGTATCTCCGATCAGTCCCAGAACAGTCTGGAATTCGCCGTCCGAAATATGAATGCGCAGCCCGAGCGCTTTCAGCCAGGCGATCAGCTGCTCCTTTTTCTCATCCGGTACACCATGTTTTAAAACGACTATCATTTTATTTATCCCCCTTTAAACAAAAACCGCACAGGATAACCTGTGCGGCAAACAGCTTTTACGAAACCTTCTTTTGCACCACAAATTATCCTTACCGGGAAACCTCAGTAAAGTAATAATAGTAGGATGCAAAATAGAAGGCTTTCGTCATGGTTCTGTATAATCTCCGAAGAAATTTATTACATTAAAGCAATGAAACTATAGTCCAAAATGCTGATATTGTCAAGGATTATTTTCGGAAACTCGCTTTACAGAACGCCGATCATCACAAGAAACAGCAGGACAAACGTCACCAGCACTGCCAGTGCAAACAGGGTAAACCCTGTGCTGAAGCTGCTCTTCGCTTTTCCGCTGCTGCTTGGCTGTGCGAGCCCGGCAGCCCGCAGCGCATTGACGACGGGTTTGTAAAGCAGCAGTGTCAGCCCGGCATTGATGCCGCCCTTTATCAGGTTGAAAGGCAGGAATACCGTCATCAGCATGCCGGCAACCGTCTCTCTCGGAACACCCATGTAGAACGGCGTGATAATATAGTTCCACAGCAGCATGGCTGCTGCCATTGTCAGCACACCGAATGCCAGCCCGATCACGGCATCCTTCTGGGTACGGTGCTTCTGGTAATACCAGGCAGCCGGCACGGCGAAAGCGCAGGTTGACACCACATTCATCAGAAAACCGTAGGGGCCTGTGGAGCTGATGGTGATCATTTCAATAAAGGATACGATCAGCGAAATCAGCACACTGGTCAGCGGCCCGTACAGAAGGCCGGCGATCACAATAACGGCATCTTTTGGCTCATAGCTCAGAAATCCGGCGACGTTCGGGATAACCTTGCTTACCAGCACGGCAACATAGGACACGGCGGAAAACATGGCAACAGCAGCCATGTACCGTGTGCTCATTTTTTCTTTCTGCATGTTCTTCTCCCTCCAAAACAAAAAAATACCTGAAGAACGTATCTTCAGGCGTATTGCAGCAGGACAAAGACAATATGAAAATGGCGGATTGCTCCGTCTTCTTCCATCCAGACTGTACTGTCGGTCCCGGAATTGCACCGGATCATGCCATACGGCTCGCGGACTGGAGGCCTGCGCCTGTTACCGCCGGTCGGGAATCTAACCCTGCCCTGAAGACAAAAGCATTATAACACGGCAGCCAGCGTCTGACAAGCATTATTTTAGGACAGGCTGCTTTTTTGAAATTTATA
>JAEEGL010697270.1_pt1 | contig 11456 bp, 10 predicted proteins | sample 9134231 | NCBI WGS metagenome assembly JAEEGL01 (sample SAMN16246548, study PRJNA631951) | gut metagenome | biome: gut microbiome; feature: rumen; material: fiber-attached | host: Bos | place: Iran: Karaj | collected 2018-10
ATGAGTGAGAACTTTAAGAACACATGGTTTGAAGACGGAGTGTTTGGGAATAAATGTGTCAAGATACCCCTGCAGGGAGCTCATTACGGTGACTATCGCATTATCCTTGATGAAGTCCTTTCACACCGGGGAACCAGGAATGTTGTCTTCTGTCTTGACAACTATCTGTATACCGACCTTACATCGGCTTACCCTCAGACAATCGAGGATTACTACGTTTCCGGGATAGGCTTCAGCGATCTGAATTATCTGTTTAACAAATCAGTCTTTTTTGAGTATATCCCCAGATTTCTGGTAACAAATGTCAGGGAAGGCTTCAATGAGGAAAATGCGTATCTGTGGAGTGATGACTATGAGTATTCCAAATATGCGGCACGTCTTGCATATATGCAGACCCGCCAGATCACAAGACTGGAGGAGTTTCCTTATGATTTCTTCTTTACGACCGGAGACGAGGTCACGGAACCTCTTCTTGAACAGATAAAGTCACACCCCGATGTCACTTTTTATATTTATGCACCGCCTTACAGCATACTGTATTGGGATGATGTTGTTATGAGAGGCTTTTCCACCGCGACCATCTGTGTCCTTGAACGGGAATACGCCAAACTTCTTGAATGTGACAATGTAAAGCTGTTCTATTTCCAGAACGACGAATCGATCATAACCGATCTATCCAACTACAGGGATTATTCCCATTATAAGATAGATGTTAACCGCTATATGTATGAAGCCATGCGCGACGGTACACATGAGCTCACCTCCGATGATTATTATGATGTTCTTCTTGAAATGTACAATTTCATCAGCACATATTATTATGAGCAGTGCTTTCACTAAGCACTGCTCATAATTTCTGTTCATAATATATGATATTATTTCCGCAAAACAGGCTCACTGCCACAGTTCTTTCGGATACTCACCCTTTTCCTTAAGCGCCTTTATCGACTCTACCACAAACGGCTTGTCCTCCTTATAGGTTACCCCGAACCACCTGTCTGCTGACTTTAACACCTTAACAGCAGCCCTGTCCGCCTTAAGCAGCTCATCCACCACTCCCGGAAGATAACATTCCGCCTTAAGCGGATTAAGCGGAACAGTGTTTTTGAAGAACATTTCGAAGCTCTTAACAGCTTCATCAACAAATCCCTGCGTAAATCCCCACATATTCATGGAAACAATACTGTCATCCGCAATATCAACATAAGTCTGTCCTTCATCCTCGGTATATGCGGCACCGTTACCCTTCTTCTCTATATGAGTCCTCTCAACTATATCGGTAAGATAACCGTCCTTATCGGTAGAGCACACCCCTCTTGAAACATATCCGTTCTCAGTGAGGGTATTCTTAAGCTCATAACCTACCATCACCGCTCCGAGTTTAATATCCGTTCCTTTTTCTTCCTCCGTCTGCAGCTTTACCAAATAATCATAGATTATTTTAAATGCTTCCCTTCCGTAGAAATCGTCCGCATTGATCACCGCAAACGGTCCGTTTATCAGCCTGCGCGCACTGAGTACGGCATGAGCTGTTCCCCATGGCTTTACCCGACCCTCCGGAACCGTCATACCCTCCGGTATGTCCGAAAGCTCCTGAAAGGCATATTCCACATCTATATGACCCTTGACCACATCACCTATACATGATCTGAAATCCTGTTCATTTTCTTTTTTTATAATAAATATAACCTTTGAAAAGCCGGCTCTTACCGCATCATATATTGAGAAATCGATTATTTTGTTTCCCTGTTCATCCACCGGATCTATCTGTTTGAGTCCGCCGTACCTCGATCCCATTCCCGCTGCCATTATAACCAATACCGGTTTATCCATCTGTCTGTTTCTCCTTTTGTCGTTATTAAATTTCTTTTATAACACGTCCTGACCCTTTGGTTTGGTCACGGGCTCACTGGTAAGGTCTACTCCAAGCCTCTTGAATGTGTTTATATCTACCGCGGACAGCATCACCGAGGTATGTACCTGACATCCCTTGAGATTGGGGATCTGATCCATTGCTGCCCTGGCATTGGAGTCATTAACGGCTGACATGGCGAGTGCGATAAGTATTTCATCCGTATGAAGCCTCGGATTGTGACCTCCAAGGTATTCTGTCTTCAGCGTCTGGATAGGCTCGATCGCCTCCCTTGAAATAACGTGCATATCATGATCTATCCCCGCAAGCTCCTTAAGCGCGTTAAGAAGCAGAGCTGCCGAAGCTCCGAGAAGATCGGAAGTCTTTGAAGTGATGATCCTGCCGTCGTTAAGCTCGATCGCGGCACAGGGAACTGAGAGATCCTCTGCGCGCTTGTTTGCGGCAACCGTCACCTTACGGTCATCGGTGGTTATCTTAGCCTGCTTCATTATCAGTTCTATCTTAAGGACTTCATTTTCGGAAGCCTTTTCATTTACAACCGCATTGACCGTGGTGTAATAACGTCTGATTATTTCCATGCGTGACGCCTCGGAACAGACATCATCATCTATTATACAGTTGCCTGCCATATTGACACCCATATCCGTGGGTGACTTGTACGGATTGTTTCCGTATATTCCCTCAAAGATCGCATTCAGCACCGGGAATATCTCAATATCCCTGTTGTAATTGACTGTTGTTTCACCATATGCCTCAAGATGAAACGGATCTATCATATTTACATCATTAAGATCTGCCGTTGCCGCTTCGTAAGCAAGATTAACCGGATGCTTAAGCGGTATGTTCCAGATCGGGAAGGTCTCATACTTGGCGTATCCCGCCTTTATTCCTCTCTTATTCTCATGATAGAGCTGTGACAGACAGGTTGCCATCTTACCGCTGCCGGGTCCCGGTGCCGTAACCACCACAAGAGGACGGCTTGTCTTTATGTATTCATTTTTGCCAAAGCCGTCATCGGATGCTATCAGTGCCACATTTGAGGGGTAACCGTCTATCTTGTAATGCCTGTAAACCTTGTAACCCTTCTTCTCCATCCTCTTCTTAAAGGAAACCGCGCCCATCTGTCCTTCGAACTGTGTGAGCACAACGCTTCCCACGTACAGACCCCTGCCTTCGAATTCCTTGATAAGCCTTACTACATCCTCATCATATGTAATTCCGAGATCTCCCCTGACCTTGTTTTTCTCAATATCACCCGAATTAATAACTATAACTATCTCTGCCCTGTCCGACAGCTTCATCAGCATGCGGAGCTTACTGTCAGGCTCAAAACCCGGCAGTACACGCGAAGCATGATAATCATCAAAAAGCTTCCCTCCGAACTCAAGATACAGCTTATCCCCGAACTTGCTGATCCTCTCCCTTATATGCTCTGACTGCATCTTGATATATTTTTCATTATCAAATCCTGTTTTCATTTTCCTACTCCCGCTCATTTGTCAAATGTACGCTTATTCCCAGTCAAGCTCTACCGGGCAATGATCGGATCCGAAGATGTCGGTATGGATCTTCGCATCCTTTATCCTGTCCCTGAAATCCTCTGAAACAATGAAATAATCGATACGCCATCCCGCGTTCTTCTCACGTGCCCTGAAACGGTACGACCACCATGAATATATATCTGTCATGTCAGGATAAAAATACCTGAATGTATCAATGAAGCCCGCATCAAGGAGCTCCGTCATCTTACCCCTCTCCTCATCGGTAAATCCTGCATTATGATGATTGGTCTTCGGATTCTTAAGGTCTATCTCCTTATGTGCCACATTAAGATCACCACAGAAGATCACACTCTTCTTCTCCTTAAGCGAACACAGGTAGGCCCTGAAATCATCCTCCCATTTCTGTCTGTATTCAAGGCGTTCAAGCTCCTGCTTTGAATTGGGTGTATACACTGTTATAAAGTAGTAATCCCCGTATTCAAGAGTAATAACCCTGCCCTCCTGATCATGCTCCTCTATCCCTAAGCCATAGGTCACATTCAACGGTTCCTGTCTGGTAAAAACGGCTGTTCCGCTGTATCCCTTCTTCCTGGCATAATTCCAGTACTGATGATAGCCCTGCAGATCAAGCTCGATCTGTCCCTCCTGAAGCTTGGTTTCCTGAAGGCAGAATATATCCGCATCAAGTCTCTTAAATTCCTCCATAAAGTTCTTATCCACACAGGCCCTCAACCCGTTAACATTCCATGATATGGCTTTCATACCCTCTCCTTTGACATATATGCGTTACTGTATCTGTGATCACCCGTAACCTCTTCACCAAACCATACCGCAGGCCTGTAAATACGCGCCGATTCCTCATCAGGGAACGCGACTTCGGCGATCATACGCCCTTCAAAAGGCGCCTTAAAAACATCCAGTTCAATCAATATATTACCATTCTCTATCAATCCTGCAAGTCCTGTATTGATCTTTAAATACTCCTGTGTAAATGCATTCTCATTCAGGGGAATAAGATATCTTGTCTTGCGGATCATGTTTCCGTCCGCTTTGCTGACCATATGCTCATAAGAAGCCGCATCAAGAGGCATATTGTATTCCGTCTTGCCTATATCGCCCGCATCCGCTTCTTTGTTATCGCTCTTATAGGTCATATAATAAATGTCATCCTCACGTCTTACACGGATCGCGGGATATACATTAAGATATCCCTGCTCTATCGTGTGAAAAGGATAGCCATCAAGTCCTTGCGGAAGTTCCTTAACGAGATATTTCCTCTCTATTTCAAGTCCCATAGCATACTCCTTAAGATGCTCAAATCCATGAATTACAATTAAATTAATCGTAACTATTCAGAATCTCATTCGCAAAGTCGTGCTTGCGCACTTTGTTTGCTCATGAGATTACTTCGCCACATACATAAAATCCAGCCTCCATGCAAGCATGAGCTGTATTTTATGTGCATGGCTCTGAATAGTTACAATTTATCATAGTTTATATTCCTGCGCAATCCTTGTGCGCCTTACATTTAAGCTTACGCTTCGGGGCTTCCACGTTCACAGCTGGGACAGCATATATTCAACAACTCCTTTCAGAGTGCTTGTCTTCCACTGCCCCTCTTTTGCAGTAAGTGCCAGAGGATATATTATCTGCATATCAAGTGTTTCCCCGGGAACACGTCCGCTTCGCAGGGGCTCATAGAAATTCCGTACATAATCCTCCTCTGTCGCATTTTCAAAATCATCCGGCCTCATGTATCGCAACTGTCTCTTTGTATTTGCAATGAGAACAGCCGCCGCAAGACCTTTGAGCTTTTCATATTCTGCAGCGGACACATCGGTGAATATCGGGGGAAGCTCGCAGCCTGTGATCACCTCCCGGGCCCGGTCTACCATAACCGGCTTTGGTTCAAAGGAAAAGCCGGATTCATTAAATCGTAATTTAAGCACAATACCGTATTCCGTTCCAAACTGGCTCCTCTGATAATCCGTATCAAATATGAAATTCCCGAGAGAATAAAATATCGCCTTGCTGCCTACGGTTTCGTAATTGTTGACAACATGCGGATGATGCGCGATAACGATATCCGCCCCCATATCAAGGTATTTCAGATACCTTTCACGTGTATACGGGGAAGGGAGTGCAGTAAATTCCTCGCCTGCATGTGCCACAATTATACACCACCTGTTGAACCGCCTGATGTATTCTATTTTTTCCCGGATCATATCCAGATCACTCCACGAAAAACACCCCGGTGTGTCGTTATCTGCCTTTCTGCATGCACGCTGATAGCCGACACCTATCATTCCTATGCCTCCGGCCCCTTCCAATATAACGGGAGCAGCGGCTTCCGTAATGTTCATACCTGCGCCAAGAGTCATGGCGGAACAGTCCCTTGCAAGTTTAAGCGTGTCTGATATTCCTTCGTATCCGGCATCCATGATGTGATTGTTACAGATATTCCAGACATCGGCATTTATTTTTTTCAGAAAAAAACTGACATCAGGATCCATACTGTGGGGGAGTCCCGATCCGGCTGCTCCGGCATTCGATGATTTCCCTGCATAAAGCGGTCCTTCAACATTTACAACTATATGATCACTGTCACTGATAAACGATAGTATATCCTCTGAAAGAAGATTCTCATCCTTCCATCTGTCCTTCATGTATTTGTCAAACCCGATGTCACCGGTAAAGGTAAGAACTGTTTCCGAATTCATGTTTATCCCCGTATTTTCTTTTATTGTCTGTATGAGTATGCCAAAGTAAAAAAGGACCTAAGTTGCCCTAGATCCTTAAGCAGGATACGGGAGTCGAACCCGCCTATCCAGCTTGGGAAGCTGGCGCCCTACCGATAGACTAATCCTGCATTCTGAAATCATATTTTATAGAGGATTTCGGCTTTTGTCAAGATGAAGAGGTTTGGATCAGACTTTGGAGTGACCCGTCACCTTTCTTAATTGTGAGATTTAGTTGCGGCTTTTGTGGTTACAGTGGTATTATACTATCATCAAAGTCAGAAATACAGTAGTATAAAGGATATATGATGAGTAAAAAGATAATGGTAACCCGTTCCTCCATGCCGCCAATGGAGGAATATATCAATGAAATACAGTCTCTGTGGGATACCCATTGGCTTACAAATATGGGACCCAAGCACAACCGGCTGGCTAAAGAACTCGGAAACTATCTTGGGGTGGATAATGTCGAACTTGTTGTTAACGGACATATGGCTATTGAGATGACTCTTCAGGCGATGGGACTCAAGGGTGAAGTAATCACCACTCCATACACCTTTGCCTCAACAACACATGCTATTGTAAGGAGCGGACTTAAGCCTGTATTCTGTGATATCAGTCCGGAAGATTACACCATTGACGTTAAACTGCTCGCATCCAAACTAAGTGTCGATACCTGCGCCATACTTCCTGTCCATGTATACGGAAATATCTGCAATGTGGAAGCTATACGGGATTTTGCCAAAAAACACGGCCTCAGGGTTATCTACGATGCGGCACATACCTTCGGTGAAACATATAAGGGAAAGGGTGTCGGAAGCTTCGGCGATGCTTCCTGTTTCTCTTTCCATGCCACCAAGGTCTTCAATACTATCGAGGGCGGCTGTGTATGCTACAGTGATGATGCCATCGGTGAAAAGGTATATGATCTTAAGGACTTCGGTATTCACGGTCCCGAAGAGGTCAGCGCCATCGGTGCAAATGCCAAGATGAATGAATTCTGTGCGGCCATGGGACTCTGTAATCTGAGGCATATCGATGAAAACATTGAAGCCAGAAAGAAGATATGTGAATGCTACGATGACAATCTTAAGGATGTTAAGGGTATAAAGCTTAACCGCATCCCTTCCTGTGTAAAGAGCAACTACTCATATTACCCCGTTGTATTTGATCCTGAGCAATATGGCTGTGACAGGGATCAGGTATTTGAGCAGTTGTATGAAAACGGTATCATGGCACGTAAGTATTTCTATCCTGCAACCAATGCTTTTTCCTGCTATGAGGGACGTTTTGATCCGAATGAAACACCTGTAGCAAAACGCATCAGTGAAAACGTTCTGACTTTACCTGTTTATCCGGATCTGGACATTAAAGATGTTGAGAGGATATGTCAGGTTATCCGCAAGAGTAAAAATTAAGGACATCTTTTCTGTAATATAAAGAGTTCTGAATAGTTAATTCAAAATTTAATTTTTGGAGATGAGCCTATGAAGATAAACATTTATTACGGAGGTCGCGGAATAATCGATGACCCTACCCTGTTTGTACTTAACAAGCTGCAGGAGGTACTTGATGAACTGAATGTCAAAGTCGAACGCTTTAACCTCTATGAGCTTAAAAATACCATAACCACCCTTCCCGCATCGATCAATGATGCAGACGGTATCATACTGGCTACAACGGTCGAATGGTTCGGCATCGGCGGATTCATGCAGCAGTTCCTTGATTCCTGCTGGCTTTACGGAAACAAGGAAAAGATAGAAAACACTTATATGTGTCCGATAGTAATGTCAACAGCTCCCGGTGAACGTGAAGCAATGACGGATATTGCCCTTGCCTGGGAAATCCTTGGCGGACTTCCCTGTGAAGGTCTGTGCGGATATATTGATGATCTTGTTACCTTTGAACTTAATCAGGATTACCTTAATATAATAGAAAAAAAGGCCGAAAACCTCTATCGCACGATCTCACAGAAAACCAAATCGCTTCCCGCAAGCAACAAGGCTGTAAATAAGATAAACAATACCAACAGGGCAATACCTCTCACTCCCCAGGAATCGGAACAGCTGTCCAAATATGCGGCTGATGAAAGCTATGTACAAAAACAGCGGGAGGATATAGAGGAACTGGCCAATCTGTTCAGGGGAAAAATGGAACACAGAGGGATTGATGAGAATGCCCTGTATATTTCCGATTTCAGACAGAAATTCAACCCTGCCAATTCCGTCAACTGTATTTACAAGTTCATGATAACCGATAAAAAGAAACCTCTTATCGTTGAGATCAGTGATTCGGAGCTTAACTGCTATTACGGTAATCATGACGATCCCGAGGTTCTGTGCAAGTTAAGTGATGATGTCCTCAACCGGATAGTATCCGGTCAGATGAGCTTCCATCGTGCATTTTTATCGGGAGATATGCAGGTTAAGGGCGATTTCTCACGCTATAGATTGCTTGACAAAATATTTAATTTTACACAGGAGGAACACATATGATGAAGGATGATTGTATTTTCTGCAAGCTGGCTAACGGAGTGTTTGACACCAATGTGATCTATGAGGACGGGGATTTCACCGTGATACTGGATGTTAATCCCGCAACCAGGGGACACGCACTCATACTTCCCAAGGAGCATTACGCCAACATCTATGAGCTTGATGATGAAACAGCCGGAAAAGCATTCAGGCTTGCAAAGAAACTGAGTACGCAAATGACAGAGAAGCTTAACTGCGACGGCTTCAATATCCTGCAAAATAACGGAGAAGCAGCCGGACAGACTGTATTCCATTTCCATATGCATCTCATCCCCAGATATAAGGACGACAAAGCACTGCTGCAGTGGAAACCGGGCAAACCCTCGGAGGATGAGCTGAAGGCGCTGCGAGACATGCTAAAGACCAACTGATCATAAAGATCACCTGAAGTAGAAGAGCTCCTTACCGAAACGTATTTCATCATTATCGGTAAGTCTCTTCTTTTCATTTGCCCTAAGCCTGCTGCCATTTACAAATGTTCCGTTTGTGCTGTTAAGGTCCGATACATAATAAGCCCCGTTTTCCAAAAACAGCTTGGCATGTACTCGGCTCACCGCATCCGAAGCAAGAACAGCATCACATACACTCTTTCGTTTGCCGATAATAAACGGCAATTTACCTATCTTCAGTTCATTTATACCGTCTCCGGTAATCTGCACAAGTCTGTGAAGACAGCAGTTCTGTCTCATTGTATCATCACGATGGATATTCACTCCATCCTGATCGTCTGTATTTAATTTCATCGTGCCGCTTTTCTTATTAATAGCTTCTGTCCGTTCCTGATCCCGCATAAATATACGGTCCGGGTTTTCATTTCTGTCCGGTGCCGCAAGCCTTCCGGTGTTTCCCGCATATTCCGCATATTCCATCTCATGATATATATCACTTATACCGGCCTTTGAGTCCTCCAGTTTTTTTCTGAAATCTCTTACCTTATTAAACCATTTTACCAATATGATCGTTGGCATAAACAGTGACAATGCACCGCTCAATCCCAAAAACACCTGCATTTCACGCATTCCAAGCAGGATTGATAATACCAAATTGCTGTAAAGTGCACTTGCAAGTATCACACCTGAAATAACAACAAGAACAAAAATACATACTCCCAATATTATCTTCCCCGAAGCCGGAATAACAGGTTCTTCATCCTCGTCAGGTAAATAGAAATCAGAATCGTCCTCTATAAGATAGTTTTCCTTCTCTTCCTCCTTTGCAGCTGCGGACTCGGTTTCAGAGCGGACCGTCAGTCTCCTCAGGGAATAATCTCCGTTTATCACCTGCTTGTAAAAATCATACGCCAGATTTACAGTATCCCTGTTTGTGTGGTCGGCTCTTTCAAGTATATACTCCGCCAGGGTTGTCATACTCTTATTTAACTCCGAAAAATGACCGGGATAATAGCACCACGATATCATATCGGTTCCCCTGTCTACATAAATATATCCGGGATCAAATATGATGTGTTCACAAGGTAGCAGGTATTCCTCCGCATTCTCAAGAACCGAAGCCACTGCATCTATAAAGCTCAATAAAAACCTGTGATCCATCCTGGTATGTTCATACATATCTGTCACGCTTGTTCGCGATGTTATGTCATATATGTATCTTTCCCTGCCATCAGAATGTATAATGCTGCATTCCAAAAACGAAGGAATATGATTCTCAACAAGCATACGCGGAATATAGCCTGTTGAGGCATCCCTGTTTTCGCTGCCGCTTTCTGTGCCGTTCTCCCCACTGTCCTCTCCCGGGGCCGTGCCGGGACTACCTCCCTCAGAATCGTCCAGTATCATATAGTTTCCGTTAATTCCGTAATCATAGCTTTCTATAAACAATATCCTGTCCCCGATTTCTTTTTTGTTCTTAAATAGTCTTCTTCTCTTAATCTGCAGCTTCTGCACTCATAGCTGTGGCTTGTTCCTGCTATGGACAATACCCTGTTGACAAGCCCTCCGCCAATCCCGGTATCACCGCGAAATGTTATCCTTACTTCATCCTCACCTATATCAACCTGAGTACTGTAATCCCATTTCCCGATAAGATGTTCCGGAATGACTTCGTCAAGTGCCTCATAAGCCCTGTTAATGGCCTGATCATCCTCATCCTCCTCACTTCCGCGAAGAGCTGCCGACAAACATGCTTTATTTACCACACATTTGTCATGCAGAATGAAACCCGAAATAATTATCAATATGAACAATCCCAATATAAAAGGCATTAACAGCGTAAGCTCTATGGTAAGGCTGCCTTTCTCCATTTTTTCAAACATTTTTTTCCATCCTTAAATATGCATAAATACTATCTGTACAACATGTGCGGAAAGGAGAAACGGCATAAACGGAAGAGCAGCCTTTCTTCCCTTTCCTTTCAGCTTCATATAAATCAGTCCGAATACAGCTGTAAATACCATCGACATCATCAGAAGAATACCTGTATTGTACAGACCCAGCATCAGTCCGAGTATAAAAACCACATATACATCTCCCTTACCGATGGATTCCTCTGATATCCTGTGTACGATAAACAGAAATAATCCGGGCAGCAATGCTGCAAAGATATTCACCATCTTGGGTTCATACAGGATAAACCATTCCGGTAATCCCATACTGTTTCCATATATTTCAACACCTGTCATAAGAGTGATACATGATATGAGGGATACGGCAAGCAGCATAAGGCTGATGCCGCGTTCCCTAAGATCTGTATAACTGCAGATGATCAGTAGAGATAAACTTAAAATTATCATTGTATTACCTTCTTTAATGCGAACATCTTGAACATGGACCTCTTCCTCCACATTCCGACA
>JAEEGL011016785.1_pt1 | contig 11456 bp, 11 predicted proteins | sample 9134231 | NCBI WGS metagenome assembly JAEEGL01 (sample SAMN16246548, study PRJNA631951) | gut metagenome | biome: gut microbiome; feature: rumen; material: fiber-attached | host: Bos | place: Iran: Karaj | collected 2018-10
CGAAAAAGAGGGCCGCGGAGCTTCTGGAACTGGTAGGTCTGCCGGACAAGGCGGGAGCCTATCCCGCCCAGCTCTCAGGCGGGCAGCAGCAGCGGGTGGCGATCGCACGGGCTCTGGCCACCGATCCCAAGGTGCTGCTCTGCGATGAGGCTACCAGCGCCCTGGACCCCAACACGACAGCGCAGATACTCTCCCTGATCCGGGACATCAACGCCAAACTGGGCATCACCGTGGTGGTCATCACCCACCAGATGAGCGTGGTCAAGGAGATCTGCAAGCATGTCGCGATCCTGGACAAGGGCACGGTTGCCGAAGAGGGACTGGTGAGCGCGGTGTTCGCGGCGCCGAAAAGCGAAGCCGGACGCCGTCTGGTTTTCCCCGGCCGCGTGGACGAACTGGTCTCCGACCCGGCCAGGGACGGACAGCTTCGCGTGGTATTTCTGGATGCCAGGACCACGGCGATCCCCCTGGTGGCGCGGATGGCGAAGGAGCGGAATATCCTGGCCAGCGTCATCTCCGCCACCACGCAGCCGATTGACGGCGAGACCTATGGCGGGATGCTGCTGAGCATCCCCCGGGAGCAGATGGAGGAGGCAAAGACATTCCTCTCGTCTGTAGCCAATCTGACGGTGGAGGAGGTAGACGAGCATGTATAACGGGATGTTTTCGGCTGAATCCGTTGCTCAGGCGATCCAGTGCCTGAAGACGGAGATCCCCTTCGCCATCTGGGAGACCTTTTACGTGACGGTGATCTCCACCGCTTTGGCCACCGCGGTGGGGCTGCCGCTGGGCGTGCTGCTGGTGGCAGGGGAGAAGGGCGGCGTCGCGCCGCTTCCTGCCTGGCTGATGAAAGCCCTGAACGTATTCATCAACCTGCTTCGCAGCATTCCGTTCCTGATCCTCATGATCATGGTGTTCCCGCTGAGCCGCCTGCTCATCGGGACTACCGTCGGCACAACGGCAACGATCGTGCCGCTGGTGGTAGCCGCCTTCCCCTTCGTTGCCCGCCTGGTGGAGAGCAGTCTCCGTGAGGTGGACCCCAACATTGTGGAGGCGGCGGCCTCCATGGGCGCCACGCCTTTCCAGATCATCACCAGGGTGATGATCCCTGAGAGCGTTCCGTCCCTTCTGAGCAATGTGACCATCGCCCTGACCACGATCCTGGGCTACAGCGCCATGAGCGGGATCATCGGAGGCGGCGGCCTGGGCCAGATCGCCATCAACTACGGCTATTACCGCTACAAATACCTGGTGATGCTGGTGGCGGTGATCGTTCTGATCGTTCTGGTGCAGATCTTCCAGACCCTGGGGACGAAGCTGGCGATCAGGAGCGACAAGCGCCTGAAACACTGAGTGAACGGACGGCCTGCAAAAGAGCAGGCCGTCCGGTTTGTTCACAGATTATTTCTTGAAAGAAAAGGAAGAGTGCGGTACACTGTAACTGCCTGAGGCGGTCACGTCTCCTGCGGGGGGATCAGTTCCTCTGTCAGGATCCGGGCGAAGGAGGAGATCAGAACACTCTCCAGCGCCAGGCTGTTCACATCGCCGCCCTCCAGGTCTTTCAGAACGTCGGATACCTGATCCCGGAAGAATTCCGCCGTCCTGCGGAACTGACGGGTATAGCCCTCGTAGGCGGCCCGGACAGCCTCACTGTCGGTTCCCGGGGGCAGGATGCGGGGAATGTCGGCAATGGCGACGCTCTGCTTCATGGGAAGGATCATCATCAGATAGGCCAGATGCACCCGGTAGTATTTCCGCTTGACAGGCGCCGGCATGATCTTCAGCCGGACATAGTTGTTGATGGTGGAAGCGGTGACCGTCTGTTCTCCCCGTTCGGGAAGGAAAGAGAGATACTGTTCCATCAGAGTGATCACCTGATCCATATAAAGACCGAAGTCAGGGATCGATTCCCATGACGGGAGGGAGCCTTCCTCCGCCAGTTTTTCCCACAAAGCCTGCTGTCCGATCGCCATCATAAGCGCCTCCCCATCATTTCTGTCCATAGTGTATCACAACACGTCCGCATCTGCAACAGAATATTAACAATTATCACATTGACTCGCCATATCTAATATGATATATTAGTAGCGGTGAGGTGATATATTATGTCATGCGGCGTATATGTATACGGGGACTCCCTGATGAAAGCCACGATCCCGGATCAGGCATTTCGGTATCATTTCCATCTGACGGAACTGATGGAACGTTACCGCAGCGACCGCTTTTCCCTGACCAACCGCGCCAAGATGGGCGCCACGATCCGGAAGGGAAGAGCCATGGTGGAACATGATCTGGAACGGGGGCTGGACGCCCGTTTCGCCCTGGTCGCATTCGGCGGCAACGACAGCGACTTCGACTGGGCCGCGATCGCAGCGGAGCCGGAGAGCGAACACCTGCCCCGGACGGAACCTTCGGAATTCCGGCGGCTCATGGAGGAGACGGCAGAAAAGCTGCTTCGATCCGGCGTGCAGCCGGTCCTGATGACCCTTCCTCCCATTGACGCGGAGCGTTATCTGGCTTTTATCTGCCGGGACGGACTGGATCGGGACCGCATCCTGGCTTGGCTGGGAGATGTACAGCATATCTACCGGTTCCAGGAGGCCTATTCCGACACGGTTGCAGGCCTGGCCCGGGAAAAAAATCTGCCTCTGGTCGACGTGAGACGGCGTTTCCTGATGGAGCGGCGCATGCCCGCCCTGATCGCCGCGGACGGCATCCATCTGACGATGCCAGGCTATATCATTCTGTATGACTTCCTGACCGGATGGTTCCGGCAGGAGATAGGAGCAAGTATATGATCCAGATATTCACTGACCTGGCTGCGAATCTGCCCCGGAACGTGGTGGAGGAGCACCAGATCCGCCTGCTGCATCTGTCCTACACGGTCAACGGCGTGGAGGCTGACCCCGCTGTGCCTTTTGAAGCGATCCCGTTCTACGAGGCCATGCGGAAGGGGGCAGACGTGAAGACGTCCATGCCGAGCCCCGGTGAAGCACGTGAAGCCTTTGCGCCGCTCCTGGCGCAGGGGGACGACATCATCTGCATCTGCCTCAGCGGCGGCATCAGCGGCACGTACGGCATGCTCTGCATGGTGAGGGATGAACTGGCGAAGGAGTATCCGGACAGGCAGCTTCGGATCATCGACGCGAAAGGAGCTTCCCTGGGCGAGGGCCAGCACGCTGTGGAAGCGGCGGAACTCCGGAAACAGGGGAAGAGCCTGGACGAGATCTGCGACCATGTATACCGGCAGATCGAGCGGATGAACCAGTACTTTGTGGTGGATCACCTGAAATATATCCACAAGACCGGAAGACTGTGGGGCGGCGCGGTCCTGGCGGGGCAGCTGCTGCAGATCAAACCCATCCTCTTCGGCGACGAGGAAGGCCACATCGTCATGAGGGACAAGGTGCGCGGCAAGAAACGTGCCGTGGAGCGCCTGGCGGAACTGTATGCCGAGAAACATACCGATGGCTCCGAACCGGTGGGCATTGCCCAGGCGGACTGTCCTGCGGACGCCCTTCACCTGCAGCATCTGCTGAGAGAGGCAGGCCAGACCGGCCCCATCAACGTGGTAGGCTACGAGCCCATCACCGGCTCCCACGTGGGACCCGGCACGCTGGCGCTGTTTTTCTATGCCGACAAGCGGTCCAAGGTGATGTGAGGCTCCGGCCGGAAAAAGAACGGACCCTCAAAGAAGGCGCTTCACAGGAGAGGCGCTTCCTTTGAGGGTTTCTTTTTGCCGGAATCGACAGAAAAAGCAGGCGTGACCCGGTCACGCCTGCTTTTCATATCACTGGGATTGCCCGAAGAAGCCCTTTCCAGCGGAAGACACTTCAGCTTCGTCTGATGCGCAGACAGGTATCACTCAGCCAGCGTAGCGACCCAGCGGCCGTATTTGGCCAGGTTTTCGTCCCGCTCTGCGGCATCGGCGCCGCGGGTCAGGATATAGACCTTGATCTTGGGCTCGGTGCCGCTGGGGCGTACCAGAATGGTGGTGCCGTCGGCCAGCTCGAAGCGCAGGACGTTGGAGCCCTTCAGTTCCATGGTGCCGGTATTGCCGGTGGCGCAGTCGAAGACTGTGCCGTCCTTGTAGTCCTTGCGGACCGCTACCTTGACGCCGGCAATCTCGGCGGGAGGATCATTGCGAAGGTCGGCCATCAGCTTGGCCATTCTGGCCAGGCCGTCCAGACCGGGCATCACCAGGTTGTGGGTCTTCTCACCGAACCAGCCGTATTTCTCATAGAGAGCGTTGATGGCGTCATACAGGGTCATGCCCTTGGCGGCATACCAGGCGGCCATTTCGGTAAGCAGCATGGAGGCGGTGACGGCGTCCTTGTCGCGGACGTAGTCGCCAACCATGTAGCCGTAGCTCTCCTCGTAGGAGAAGATGACCTTGCCCTCGCCGGCGTTTTCCAGCGCGTTCTTCTTCTCGGCCATGAACTTGAAGCCGGTGAAGGTATCGAAGCAGGCCACGCCGTTCTCTTCGGCGACTTTCCGCGCCATTTCGGTGGTGACGATAGTCTTCAGGATCACGGGATTGGCGGGCATGGAACCTGCGCGGCGGCGGGCGCCGATGAGGTAATCCACCAGCAGGACGCCGGTCTGGTTGCCGGTGACGGGGATAAAGGAGCCGTCTTTGGCGCGGACCATGATGCCGACGCGGTCGCTGTCCGGATCGGTGCCGAGGATGAAGTCAGCGCCGACTTTATTGGCCAGATCGATGGCCAGATAGAAGCCCTCAGGATTCTCCGGGTTGGGGGAGACGACGGTGGGGAAGTCGCCGTCCAGCACCATCTGCTCGGGTACACAGTACAGATGCTTCACACCCAGCTCTGTCAGAGCCTGGGGCACCAGTTTGTGTCCGCAGCCGTGGAAGGGGGTGTAGACCATCTTGAAGGTGTCGGCGACCTGAGCCATGGAAGCCTTGTCATTGATCATGGCATAGACCTCAGACATGAAGGCGTCGTCAGTCTCCTGCCCCAGGATCTCGATGAGTCCGGCGGCCATGGCCTGATCGAAGTCCATGGTCTTCACGCCGTCAAAGATGTCGATGCTCTCCAGAGCCCTGGCGATGGCGTCGGCGTGGGCGGGAGGCAGCTGAGCGCCGTCTGCCCAGTAGACCTTATAGCCGTTGTACTCCTTGGGGTTGTGGCTGGCGGTGACGTTGATGCCGGCCTGGCAGCCGTAGTAGCGGACCGCGAAACTCAGTTCCGGGGTGGGACGGAGGCTTTCGAACAGGCGCACGTGGATGCCGTTTGCGGCGCACACTTCAGCGGCGGCGCGGGCAAAATCCATGGAATGGTTCCGGCAGTCCATGCAGATGGCAACGCCGCGCTTTTTGGCTTCCTCGCCCTCCGCGCAGATGATCTGAGCAAACCCCTGTGTCGCCCAGCGGATGACGTATACGTTCATCTGGTGCAGGCCCATTTTCATGGTGCCGCGCAGTCCGGCGGTTCCGAACTCGAGCGGGCCGTAGAACCGGCTTTCGATCTCCTTCTCATCATTGGCGATGGACCGGAGCTCCTCGCGCTCGGCTTCGGTGATGGCGGGGCTGTTGACCCACTTCTCGTATTCCTGGCGGTAATTCATGCTTGTTGATCCTCCTCGTTCTTGTTTTCGGTATCGTCCAGAGGCTCCGCGGCCAAAAGGGCCGCCGCCTCATCGTGCATGGTTTCGGGTACGTAAAGGGCGGCGCCGTATCCGGAAAAGCCGCTGATGACCTTGCCGGTGACGCCCTCCCCCTGGTAGTAGGGGAAGCAGGGGATTCCGTAGGCTGCGAGCAGGGAGATGGTCATGTCGGCCTCAGCGGCGGAATCGAAGGTGTGCTTGAGCAGCACGGCTTTGACCTTCTCTCCGGCTTCATCGACGGGCCACTCGGGCACGTCGCGTCCGAAGCCCCAGGTGGTGATGTCCATTTGTGAAGACCTCCTTGTGTGGCGGTTTGCCGTCAGTATTGGGGACCGCCGGGATCGGCGGACTGGATCAGTTTCAGGACCCGGTCTACGTCTTCCAGACCGACCAGGGCGAAACCGTAGTCCAGGGAGTATCCGGTGGTGGAAGAGGCGGCTCCGTCGTACCGGTATCGGCCGCCCTGCCGGAAGGTAATGGTGCCGGTGCCATCCCGGTAACGCTGGACGGAGAAGGGAGGAAGGGATCGCTTAAGCAGCAGATCCACCCGCTTGCCCCGACGGACCAGGATCTTTCCGGTGGTCACGGCGTAAGCGCTCTGCCTGAGCTGGACTGCGCGGGCGATGAAGCGCCCGAACAGCAGATATACCGCCACGACGGCGAAAATCACCGGAATAAAGGTGAAGGGCGCAGACAGCCGCCCGTTGAAAGTTCCGCCCCGGAAAAGCCGGATCACTACACGGAGAAAGAGAGCTGTCCAGACGAGACTGAAGGGGATCATGAACAAGTCGCCCTTGTTCAGCAGATGGAGCCGGGCGGGTTTTCCGGTCCAGAGGATGGTCTCTCCCTCCTCCAGATAGGGCCGAACCCAGCTTCGCTCGTTTTCGTATTCCATGGCAATGTCCTCCTTGCAAAGGGACGACGCGCTCCTCCGGCGTCAGCAGCGCGGAGGTCCGGTTCCGGCCTTCTTCCGGGAATACCGCTGTCAGGATATGCCTCAGGGCGGGAACCTCACTTATGATACCGGGTGCCCAGCTGGATCTGATATGCCCGGTAGATCTGTTCCAGCAGCATGATCCGGGCCATATGGTGGGGGAAGGTCATGGGGGACATGGACAGCCGCCAGTCAGCGGCTCTCTTCAGATCCTCATCCAGCCCGAAACTTCCTCCGATCAGGAAAGAGACCTGGGTCCTGCCGGCTACGGCATACTCCTCCAGCCGCCGGGCCAGTTCTTCACTGGAGCAGGTCTTGCCCTCCACGCACAGCGCCGCCACAGCACCGCCTTTCGGCAGTTTTTCCCGGATGGACGCGGCTTCAACTGCCAGCGCCTGACGGATCTGGGCGGGGGAGGGGTCTTCCGGAAGCCGTTCTTCCGGCAGCTCGATCAGATCAAAACGGCAGCAGCGTCCAAGCCGCTTGACGTATTCCGCCGCCGCGTCGATATAGAATTTCTCTTTCAGCCTGCCTACGCAAAGGACCGTTATTCGCTGCATACGCATCCCTCCGCCACGTAGGCTTCGCTCAGTACGCCCCGCGGCGCCACGCATACCGAAGCGCCGAAGGGGGAGACGGCCCGCTCCACGGCTTCCAGCGCCAGCTGGGGTGTGTTGTTTTCCCGGCTCAGGTGCGCCAGCACAAAACGGCGGGTGCCTTTCCCGGCCAGTTCCGCGGCGAATGCCGCCGCGTCAGCATTGCTCAGATGGCCGAAGTCGCTGAGGATCCGGCGCTTCAGAGGAAAGGGATAGGGCCCGGACAGCAGCCGGTCCACGTCGTGATTGCTCTCCAGGATCAGCAGCTCCACGCCTTCCAGGATCCGGCAGGCCTCTTCAGTGACGGTACCGGTGTCGGTAAGAACGCCGGCCCCGGTGCCTTCGTGATCAAACCGGAAGTCCAGCCCGCCGGCTACGTCATGGCTGGTGGGAAAAGCCGTCACGGTCAGATCTCCCACAGAAAAGGGTTCGCCCGGTCCGACAGGCCGCAACTGCGGCTCGATGCCGGCGATCCGGTATCGGAGCTGGCGGGCGGTCGCAGCACCTGTGTATACGGGAAGGGCCTGGCGGCGGACCAGAGTGGTCAGACCGCCGATATGGTCACTGTGTTCATGGGTGATGAGCACGGCGTCGATGCTGTTCAGCGACAGATCCAGCTCGGACAGGGCGGAGCTGATCCGGCGGCAGGAGATGCCTGCGTCCAGCAGGATATGGGTAGTGCCGGCGGATACCAGGAGGCAGTTGCCCTCTGAACCGCTGGCGATGGTATGTATGGTGATCAAACGGGTGTCCCTCTCGGTCAGAAATATACTTGAGTATGCAGACAGCGTCCGCGCGGTGAGAGCCGGCGAACGCTGTTTTGCTGTGTGAATCGGTCAGCCGATCCGGGGCTCGGAACGGACCTCATCCGGAACCTCGACGATCTGAATGTCGGCGCCGACGGCCCGGAGCTTGCCGACCATATCCTCGTAGCCACGCTCGATGTATTCGATCTTGCCCAGCTGTGTGGTTCCCCGGGCGGCTAGCCCGGCGATGACCAGGGCGGCGCCTGCCCGCAGGTCGCAGGCCTTTATGGGGGCGCCTTCGAAGTGATCCACGCCCTCGACGACCGCGGTCTTGCCGTCCACCTGGATATGGGCGCCCATCCGCTTGAGCTCTGCTACGTATTTATAGCGGCTGTCCCATACGCCCTCGCTGACGATGCTGGTTCCCTCGGCCAGAGCCAGGGCTGTGGTGATCTGGGGCTGCATGTCGGTGGGGAAGCCGGGATAGGGAAGGGTCTTGACGTTGGTGCGGTGGAGAGGACCGGAACGGCGGACCAGAAGGGTGTCGTCGCCCTCCTCGATCTCAACGCCCATCTCTTCCAGCTTGGAGGAGATGCACTCCATGTGCTTGGGGATAATGTTCCGGATCAGAAGCTGTCCGCCTGTGGCGGCAACGGCGGCCATATAGGTGCCGGCCTCGATCTGGTCGGGAATGATGCTGTAGGTGCCTCCGTTGAGGTGATCGACGCCTTTGATCTTGATGGTGTCGGTACCGGCGCCCTTGATGTCGGCGCCCATGGAGTTGAGGAAGTTGGCCAGGTCGACGATGTGGGGCTCCTTGGCGGCGTTGTCGATAATGGTCGTGCCTTCCGCCAGGACGGCGGCCATCATCACGTTCATGGTGGCGCCTACGCTGACCATGTCCATGTAGATGCTGGCTCCGTGGAGGTTCCCCTCAGAGACGTAAGCGTCGATGAAAGCGCCTTCGGTGACCGTGGCACCCATGGCCCGGAAGCCCTTGAGATGCTGGTCGACAGGGCGTACGCTGCCGAAATTGCAGCCGCCGGGCAAAGCCACGGTGGCCCTGCCGAAACGGCCCAGCAGAGCGCCGAGAAGATAGTAACTGGCGCGGATCCGGCAGGCCAGTTCATAGGGGGCGGTGGTGGTATGGATGCCCCTGCTGTCGATCTCGACGGCATGGCGGTTCAGCACCCGGACTTTGGCGCCCAGTTCCTCCAAAATGGAGAAGAACAGCGTCACATCGCTGATCTCGGGCACGTTTTCAATGCGGCATACCCCGTCCACCAGAAGGGCGGCGGGGATAATGGCAACAGCGGCGTTCTTGGCACCGCTTACAGAAATCTCACCGAACAGAGGATGACCTCCACGGATCAGATACTGAGTCAATACAGACACCTCGTTTCAAGGTCAGAATTATCAGGCCGTTCAGGCCGGGAGAACGCCTCATCCGGAGATGAAGCGATAGAGTCAAATATGTGTATACATAACAACACACAGTAAGTATATCATACTTTTCTGTAAAAGCAACGAAAAGCTGTGAATTCCGCAAACAAAGAATTCACAGCTTTTTTGTAAAAAATGTATGGATGCTCCAAAGGGAGTCCCTCACGGCCCTTCCGTTCCGCTCTCCTGGCCGCCTTCCGGCAGCGAGAACAGGGGATCTTCCGGAGAGGGAAGCCAGCGGTAGTGACCGCAGATGGGATGACGGTTCATGGCATTGACCTCCACGGCGCCTTCCTCTTCGCTGCCGTGGTGGATGATCCAGGGAATGCCGTCGATCCGCCGGTGGTCGGAACAGATGGCGATATGCTGCTGCAGGCCGAACACCACGATGTCCCCCGGCTGCCACTCGTTGGGGTCATCCAGAGAACAGGTAAGGGACAGGGCGTGTCTGGCAAGGAACGTATCCTGGTTGACGACCCGGCGGAAGTCGATGTTGGGCTCCGGCCACTCCATGCCGGGATACTGGTCCGGGCTGGCTTCGATGTCGGCGTCGATCAGGGCTTTCAGATCGTAGCCGGCGGCCTGGAATGCCTGCCAGATGACGTCGGTGCAGACACCGGTGCCGTCGTCGGGATAGCCGCCCCAGTAATAGCCGTACTCGTTGTAGGCGGGTTTGGTGGCGATGTAATCCCGGGCGCCCTGGACCATGTCGTGCCAGTCGTCGATCCCGTCACCGTCGGCGTCCAGGGGGCTGGAGAGTTCCGTCCAGGGGCTTTCTTCGGGCTCGTCGGCGGAAACCGGTTCGCTCTGCGGCACGGGAGGTTCCGGATCCGGAGAAGGGGAGTGGCTCAGACCCAGCCAGACCAGCAGACCGGCGCCCAGCATCAGCAGGACCACAGCGGCGATGCGCAGTACCGGGAACCGGCCGGACGGGCCGGTATAGGGGGTACCGTATCGATTCGTGCTGACCACCTCCTGACGCTGCGTGGGATGCCTTATCATACCAAATTCCAGGGGAAAACGCAAGAAGGAACCGAGCAGGGGCGAAACGACAGAAAAGAGGACCGGGGGAGATCCCCGGCCCTCTTCCGAAACGATCGGTCACTTCTGATTGGGCATCTTCCACGCATGGTGGTCGGTATGGAGCAGGTGATGGGAGCGTTTGCCCAGAGGCGCGGTCAGATAGCTCTGGTACAGCTCGATGATCTCGGGGTTCTCATGGGAGAAGCGGAGTTCCTCCTTCTTGTCCAGACCCCAGAGCACCTTGCCGCGCTTCTCGGCCAGTTCCTGACCGTCGTGGATGGGCTGGCCGCCGCCGCCGGCGCAGCCGCCGGGACAGGCCATGACTTCCACGAAGTCGTAGGTGACGCGGCCCTCGTCCAGGGCATTCATCAGGCGCCGGGCATTGCCCAGACCGCTGACAACGGCCACGCGCACGTCCCCGGCACCGGGGATGGTGAAGGTGGCTTCCTTCCAGCCCTCCGAGCCGCGCACATCCTTGAAGGCATCGGGATCGGGGTTGGTGCCGGTAATCAGGTAATAGGCGCTGCGCAGCGCCGCGTCCATGACGCCGCCGGTGGCACCGAAGATGACGGCAGCTCCGGTGCTGGTGCCCAGGGGGCTGTCGAAGGGGGTCTCCTCCAGCACGGTGGGGTTGATCTGCTCGCCGCGGAACATCCGCACAATCTCGCGGGTAGTCAGCACCACGTCAACATCGGGATCGCCGTCAGCGGCGTCCTTCATGGTGGGAAGGGCGCACTCGGCTTTCTTGGCGGTGCAGGGCATGATGGATACCACGAAGATGTCCTTGGGATCCGCACCGATCCGCTCGGCAAAGTAGCTCTTGGCGATGGCGCCGAACATCTGCTGAGGGGACTTGGCGGTGGAGAGATTGCCGGTGTAGAAGGGGAACTGGCCCTTCAGGAACCGGACCCAGCCGGGACAGCAGCTGGTGAACATGGGCCAGGTGTACCGGTTGCGGTGGGTGAAGCGCTCGATGAACTCGCTGCCCTCCTCCATGATGGTCAGGTCTGCGGAGAAGTTGGTGTCAAAGACGTAGTCGAAGCCCATCTGCTTGAGAGCGCTGACCATCCGCTCGGCGGTGGCGAA